>ERZ808240.531-NODE-531-length-49497-cov-5.261458_pt1 | contig 49497 bp, 32 predicted proteins | sample MGYA00521084_ERZ808240 | MGnify/ENA primary metagenome ERZ808240 (study PRJEB31516, sample SAMN03275571) | gut metagenome | biome: mammalia-associated habitat; material: feces | host: Papio cynocephalus | place: Kenya | collected 2012-08-06 ...
GACCAGCTTCACCACCGAGGCCGCCGACATCGTGTTCCCCGTGTGCGAGTGGCTGGAGAACGCGTTCGCGCAGAACCGCCTGAACGTCAACCTTATGCGCAAGCCGGTCACGAACCTGTTCGAGGCCGCTGACGAGATCATGATGTGGGGCAAGATCGCCGAGGCCATGTCCGACCCGAACTCCGACCTGTACGACCCGAACATGGAAGCGTGCATGGACGACGAGAAGATCGGCAGCCCCATGGTTCCCGCATACTGGAAGACCATCAACGAGTACTGGGACTGGGTTGCCCAGCAGGGCGGCGATAAGTCCGTCACCACGATGGAGCAGGCCATGGACGTCTTCCCCGAGAAGTGGGCCGAAGACGACGAGTACTGGGGCGGCACCACGTATGACGGATACTGCCAGGTCAACGCCGGTGCCGGTGTTGCTGGCAAGGTTGATCCGGGTATGGAAGGCGGCAGCGCCGATGACGGCAAGGTCACCTACACCGGCTTTTCCACGGCTGCCCGCGACATCAAGGACAACCCGAAGAAGTGCGGCCCGTACGCTGACACCATGCTGTATCTGGGCCGTCACGGCAACGAGAAGTTCGAGATGCCGGCCGCAGTGGTGGACTACAACCCCATGCCGTACTACTTCACGCCGGAAGACCAGACCGAATACGGTGACGAGTACCCGCTGCGCCTGACCGAGGGCCGCATCCCGTACTTCCATCACGGCACGCTGCGCAACAACCCCTACCTGCGCGAGCTGTACCCGGCGCCCGAGCTGTGGATTAGCCCGGAAAACGCCGCGAAGTACGGCATCGAGGACGGCGACTGGGTGAACATCAAGTCGCCGCGCACCGACGGCAAGGACGTGTTCCGCGACATCACCACGGGCCTGTCCACCGATACCGTCATGGCCGGCGGCAAGGACGCCAAGTACGGCCCGTCCGAGTTCGCACCGGGCGAGGAGCTTACCGCAAACGGCCAGAGCGTGGTCAAGGACGGCATCTACGGTGTGGCGCGCGTGACGAAGGGCATCGCAGAAGGCACTGTGTATATGGAGCGCTTCTGGAACCCTGAGTTTTTGGAGGACGGTTCCGACGGCCGCAAGTCGTGGACCACGGAGAACATGAACGTGCTGACGAAGAATACGGGCTACTTCAACCCCGAGTTCGGCACGTACACCCTGCGCGGCATCCACGTCAAGGTTGCCAAGGCGCAGCGCCCGGAGGGCATCTGGTACGAGCCGACCGATTTCGAGCCCTGGATGCCTGAGCCCACGGAGAATACGGGAGGAGCGTTTTACACCAAATGAGCCGCAATTGCTTAGTTGTTGACTTGGATAAATGCATCGGCTGCCACGCGTGCGAGGTAGCGTGCAAGAACGAGAACGGCATCGCCTTGGGCGAGTACTGGAACCGCGTGCTGCAGATCGGCCCGCACGGTACCTTCCCCGACCTGGAGCAGTATTGGCTGCCCGTGCAGTGCCAGCAGTGCGAGGATGCGCCCTGCGTCCACGTCTGCCCGACCGGCGCGAGCTACCGCGACGCCGACGGCAAGGTGCTGGTGGACAAGGAGAAGTGCATCGGCTGCAAGTACTGCATGATGGCGTGCCCCTACGGCGTGCGTTCCTGGAACGCCAAGGAGAAGGCCGTCGAGAAGTGCACCCTGTGCGGTCAGCTGACCAGCGCCGGCCAGGAGCCCGCGTGCGTGGCTGCCTGCTGCGCCAACGCCCGCTTCTACGGCGACATGGACGATCCGAACTCCGACGTGTCGAAGGCCGTGGCGGCCGCCGACCCGGCAAGCGTGCACACGCTGCACGATGCCGGCAACAAGCCGCTGACGCGCTACATCCTGTCCGACAAGATCGCCACGTGGCACGATGTCGACGCCATCAGCCCGGCATCCGACGCGCAAGACGCCGCGTGGTTCGCAAAGGGGGAATAAGCGATGGAAATCCAATGGTCCCTCGTTCTGTTTACGGCCCTGACCGGCATGGGCGGCTGCATGTTCGCTTGCGTTGCCGTCGATGAGTTCTTGGGCCGCGCGAAGGCGGCGGCGTTTCCCGCGGCGCTGGCTTCGCTGGTCATCGCCATTGTGGGCGGCTTGGCTTCCGTGACGCACCTGTCGCACCCCGACCGCATCATGGGCGCGCTGAGCCACCCCACTTCGGGCATCTTCACCGAGGCGTTGCTGGTGGGCTGCCTGTGCGTGTGCGTGGTGGTGTACCTGGTGCTCGTCAAGCGCGAGGCCGGTGCGGGCGCCCGCAAGGCCGTTGCCGTCATCGGCGCGGTGTTCGGCGTGCTGCTGTCCTTCATGGCCGGCGAGTCCTACCTGATGGAGGCGCGTCCGAACTGGTGCAGCCAGCTGCTGCCGCTGGGCTACCTGCTCACCGCGGTGCCCGAGGGCATCGCCGCCTACCTGGTGGTTGTGGCTGCTAAGGCCAAGGACGCCGACGTGGCCCCGTACGGCAAGATGCTGCTGGCAGGCGGCGTGCTCGGTGCCGTGGGTGCGCTGGCCTACACGCTGTGGGCCGGTCCCGCCGACGGTGCGCAGTGGGCGCTGCTGGCGCTGGCTGTCGTCGGCGCGGGCGTTGTGCCCGCGGTGTGCGGCGCGCTTGTGGCCAAGAAGCCCGCGAACCTGATGGCCATGGCCGCCGGTTCCGCGGTGTGTGCCCTGGTGGGCGCCGTGTCCTACCGCTGCATCATGTGGCTGATCACGGTCCCGATCGCGAACCTGTTCTTGAACGTGCTGTAACGTTGGTTCCGCCGGCGACGCAAGTCGTCGGCGGGGTTGCAAGCCTGGCGTGCCTGCAGGTTGGCGGCGGGCTGCGGCTGCCGCAAGTGGACCAGTTCGCGTTGCAGCAGCGGCTTGCGGGCGTTTGAGTCCAATATCTCGCTGAAGTGACGGATTTTCGACAGTTTGGCGAGATATTGGACCGAACGACGCCAAAAGCGCGAGATATTGGAAAACGACGGGCCGCTTTCCCGTAAGCGTCGGACTCGAGCGCAGGACGTGAAAACGTTTGCCCAGTTCAGCGCAATTGATATTGAGTTACTGGGATTTGTCGCGCCAGCTCCTGCCGACTATGACACGCAACGATGTCCAATATCTCGCAATCTTGCCGAAAATCCGTCACTTTCGCGAGATGTTGGACGTCCCTCCTAAGCCACGCGACGCGGAAGCACCCCCGTTCACTCGGTTGCCTTCCGTTCCGTCACTTTCGCGGTTCGTATTCGCTCTCCCTTCCATCACCCCTCCCGCGAATGCGAACCGCGAGTGCGCCGGAAAAGCCGAAGGCCCCACTTCGTGCATGCTCGCTGGCTTTGCGCGTTGCGTGTTCGAAGGGGCAGCGGCCCACCAGCGTGAGTCACCGCCTCCGTAACGTTTTGACTCACTAACTTTCCCCGCGATGCTTTCGCGGTTCGTATTCGCAAACCCTTCCTCTCCCTCCCCCCTCCTTGCGAATGCGAACCGCGAGTGCATCGGGCACATTTCCGCAGGCCAGTGCCTGCAAGTGCCCACAAACAACGCGTTTGCGGGCGCAGTAGCGAAAATCGATACTCGGCCCATGCGCGCGGCGCGTCATGCGCGCCTGGGGGACAATGGACGTGAGCGCTTCGCCGCAAGCGGGCGCTTGGCAGAAAGGGGCAACCATGGTCGAAAACAATGCGGAGCAGATGTCGCAAATGGAGCGCGATCAGCTGATTTCGCAGCTTGTCGAGGTGAACGCTGGACGAGCGGCGTATTATCGCATGCTTGGTGAGCTGTACTTTCGAGAGCTGACGCAGGAGCAGGTGGACCATCTGGCGGGTATGGACTTCGCTGGCATGGACGGCGACGACGCGCTCATTGCGGAGGGCTACGACGATATGCGCCGTTACCTTCGCCATGCGAATTCCGGCACGCGCCAGGCGCTGGCCTGCGATTATGCGCACACGTTCCTTGCGGCGGGCAATTACGAGACGTTCGCGGCTACGCCGTTTGAAAGCGTGTTTACCAGCGAGCTGGGTCTGATGATGCAAGAGGCGCGCGACGAGGTGTACAAGATGTATTGCGCTCAGCACATCCAGCCGCAAGCCGATTTGCACGTGCCCGAGGATCACGTGTCGTTCGAGTTCGAGTTTTTGGCCACGGTCATCGAACGCACGAACGCCGCGCTGCTGGAGGGCGACCTTGAGCGCGCGTGCGAGCTTGCTCGCGTGACGGAGCAGTTCCATCGCGAGCATCAGCTGAACTGGATCGACGACTTGTGCGACGCGGTGCTCGATGTGGCCGAAACGCGTTTTTACCGTGGCGTGGCGAAGGTGACGCGCGGGTTTATGCACATGGACACCGAGGTCATCGCCGACGAGCTGGACGCACTGCACGAGCTGGCGGGCAAACAAGCGGCGTAAAGCGCCGGTTTGAAGCAAGGTGTTCGTAATAGGCTAGAAATTGCGAACGGGCCGTCGGAACAGGGGACGATGTGGGCACCCGCGTAAGCTTCGTATTTCTTGGAGCGCGCGTCCGAACCCTCCCTCCGCCTTGACGTGCGCGGACGCCCACCGAACTCGCTTTGTTCCCGCGTTCGCGCAAGTGTTCGCTTCGCTTTATACCGGTGAACAGCGGTTTTTCGCAATCTAGCTAACAATTGACTATACGGGCGGTGAAATAGTCACCGTCTTGTTATGTACAGCGCGCGGCGAATGGGTCAGGGTTGAAGCTGCGTTGAATAGCAAGGGCCGAGGGGGACGCGGCCGACCGTAAGACGAGAAAGGGTTTCTCATGAGCAATCAGCCGAGTATCACGCGCCGCGGCGCGCTGGTAGCGGCGGGCGCGGTTGCCAGCATGTTCGCCGTCGGCGGCGCTGCTTACGCGCTCGAGGGCACCGACCAGGGGCTGTTGCGTCCCCCCGGAGCGCAAGACGAGGCGCATTTTCGCGCCACGTGCCTGAAGTGCAACCGGTGCGAAACCGCCTGCCCGCAGCGTTGCCTGCGCACGGGCGTGCTGGAGGACGGCGTGCTGAACTGGCGCACGCCCATCATGGATTTCCATCGTGGGCTGTGCGATTTTTGCGGCGTGTGCGAAGACGTGTGCCCGGCGGGGTCCATCACCGGTGCGCGCGACCAGTCGCAGGTCATCGGCATTGCCGAGGTTGACCGCGAGCGCTGCATCGCGTGGATCCAGGGCGGCTGCCAGGTGTGCGTTGACGCGTGCCCGTACGGTGCCATTTCGCTTGACGATGCGAACAGGCCGGTTGTTGACCAGGGGAAATGCAACGGCTGCGGTGCGTGCGAGAACGCATGCCCATCGAACAGCTACCTCACGTTCGCCGGCGGCACCGACCGCGGCATCAACGTGCGCGCGGCAGGGAAGGAGGCGTAAGCGATGAGCGAGAAGAAAGAACGCTTGGATTTCGAGCATGCGCAATGCGCCGTAAAGACGACGGCGGGCGCGGAAAAGCCGGATGCCTGCGTCGTCCATGATGCCGAAAAGGTTTCTGCCGCTAGCAAGAAGTCTACCCATGCAAGCTCGCCCAAAAAATCCCGTTTCCGCACGGCGCGCGGGTGGGTTGCGCTTGCGTGCGTGGTGTTTGTGCTGGTAGGCATGGCGTTTCACGTGGGCATTGGCACGCCCTCGGCGTTCGGCATCCAGCAGATTTCGGCCATCTGCCCGCTTGGCGCGCTTGAAACCATGGCGGGCGCGAAGGGCATCATGCTGCACCCGCTGCTGCTGTTTGTGCTGGTAGTGGTGTTGATTGCCCTAGTGGGCAAGGCGTTTTGCGCCTGGATGTGCCCCGTGCCGTGGCTGCAGAAGTTCTTCCGCCCGAAGCGCGGCAAGAACGCGGTGAAGCAGGCTGCGCAGGACGAGGCCGCAACCGAGCAGGGCATGCAGGACGAGGCCGTGGCCAAGCACAACGCGCAGGGCGTGGCCACGTCTGCAGATGTTGCTGCGGGAAATGATGAGGGCGCTGCATCCCTTGATGCCGCCTTGAAGCAGTCCGCCGAGCCTTCCGCCTGCGCGGTTTCGGCCGAGCGCTGCCAAAAAACGCGTCTATGTGCGCTTGAGGGTGCGGACAATTGCACAAGTGATGCGATGCATGTAGCAAACGCAGCAACTAAGGGTATGAACGCAGAGGCGTTGGATGCTTTTGAACCCGAACCTCTTGATGATGCACACACTAGCGCAATTTTTGGCAGCAGCAAAGCAAAATCGGACGAAAAGCGCCCCGAAGCCGACTTCCATGCACCTTCCGCCGCGGCTTTAACTGCTGCTGGAAAGGTTCACGCCGAAGCTCCCGACGATGCGCTTACAGATGTTAGCGAAATCGCGCTGGCGCGGGAAGATTCAACCTGTGCTTCTTCTGCGTGCTCGGCGTGTGCGGGTGCGGCGGCGTGCGCGAAGGCGTTGGCGCCGGTTGGCGGCAAGCGCGATGGTGTGCAGTTGGACAGTCGCCATGCGGTGCTGGTGGGCACGTTGGCGTCGGCCGCCGTGTTCGGCTTCCCGGTATTTTGCCTTATCTGCCCGGTGGGCTTGACGTTTGCCACCATCATCGGGCTGTGGAACTTGGTGCAGTTCAACGAGCCTACCTGGGCGCTTATCATTTTCCCGATCATCTTGATTCTGGAAGTGACGGTGCTGCGCAAGTGGTGCAGCAAGATTTGCCCTATATCTGCGCTGGTCAGCTTGCTTTCGAACCTTAACGTTACGCTGCGCCCGCGCGTGAAGGCCAACGCATGCCTGCGCACCCGTGGCGTGGATTGCCACGCGTGCGTTGACGCATGCCCCGAGCAGCTCGACCCGCATTCAGGCCGCATTCCCGAATGCTCGAAGTGCGGCAAATGCGTCGAGGCGTGCCCAGCTAAGGCCATCAGCATCAAGCTGTTGAAGTAGCTGTCGAAAACCGTCTTTGACTTGCGTCGCGAGTTTGCGGCAGTGGACCTATCCTGCCTCTCGCTAAGCCCCGCAGCCATGGCTGCGGGGCTTTTCGCGTTCTCGCACTCAGCGTCGCCTTGCGTGTTTGGAATCACGCTGACATCGTGACCGCCCCCCGACTCGTTGCAAATGCTAAGAATATGTGAGCCTTCGTTTACAAAAAACGCAGCTGTGCGATAATGAATTAGACGGCGGTAACACTTGGTATCAATTGTTACCGCTTGGCTAATCGGACATAGCAGGGAGCTGATGAGCAGGCATGACGCTGACGCGAGAAGACATTAAGCCGCTACGAACCTCGCCGGTTTTTCGCGGCATTTCGACGCAAGATCGCTTCGAGCTGCTCAAGGAAGTGGATGCGCGCGTCATAACGCTTGAAGCCGATCAGTTGCTGCGCCGTGCGGGCGACCGTTTGGACTTCTACCCGGTGGTTATTGAAGGCGCGGTGCAAGCCAGCATGCCGCAAGGCGGGCAGGACCGCCCGGTGGCGCAGTTCGGCCCGGGCGAATCGTTTGCCGAAGCCGTACCGGCAACGCTGAAGCATACGCCTGTGAACATCCGCGCGCTTGAACCCACGCGCATCCTGTGTATCCCCGCTAAGGCGCTCGAGATGTGCACGAACCCGCATGCGTTTTTGGTGCGTGAGAACTTGTCAGCGGAAATGTCGAAGAAAGTTGCCGTGCTCACTCAAACGCTTTCCGTGGTGGGCGAGCCGCGCCTGACTGATCGCGTGCTGGCGTACCTGCATACGCTGCCTGTCGACGCCAATGGCCGCGTGGAGGTTCCCATGAACCGTCAGGAATGGGCGTCTTACCTGCGTGTTGCCGACAAGTCGCTCATTCGCGAGCTGAGCGCTATGCAAAAAGATGGCATTCTGGAAGTAGACGGCCGTTTCATCCGCGTGCTGTAGCTGCGTGTATATAATAGCAACTTGAACATACCAAACAAACGTTCGTGCAACAAGAGCAAATGTTCGGGAATTCGTGAGCTCGTATTGTGCGGGGGGTTGGCGATGGGCTTCTGACCTGGGGTAACATATGTTACCTTTGGGAAAGATTTTGCCCGAAAAGGAACCGTTTTCGAACTTTTTTCTTGTGTTTTCGGTAATCCCAGGCTTACAATGACTCATATCAATTCAGTTATCCATGTGTGACATGCCTGATGAAACACCATGTTAACCAGGGAAAACGGCTGGTCGGCACCGGATGCGCATCCCTTATGCAACCGAATCACTCCCTTACGCAACGCGAGCGCGCGCCTGACTTGTTGTACCCAGATTCCACATGGCGGGGCCTTCCCGGCCCGCTGCGGGATGCCTTGGGGCCGAGGATGCGGCATCGGCGCCCAGGGTTGCATCATCAAATATAAACAAGCCGCAAAGAAAGGGTGATTCGCTATGAACACCGAAACGCGAAAGGAGGCGGGAGTGTGGCAAACCTCAAAGCGGTGAAGAAGAACATGAGCAAGTGGGGCGCGCTGGGCAATGCGTTCCTGTCCGTGGTCCTGGCCGTGTCGCTCATGCCGTCCTACGCGGCATTCGGCGATGACGCATTGGAGGATAACGATACGGCCGCGCAGCAGTTAGCTAATATGCAGGCGCAGAATGACGAAAGCGATTCTGTAAACGGCTTCGAATCTCAGGAAACGAAGAATGCCGAGGCCAAAGACTACGTCTACGCCACCGCCGACTCGTCCTGGCTGGTCGAGGTGAGCACGTCCTCCGACATGCCCGCCGACCTCATGGCCGGCGGCTCGGCCGCTGCCGTGTTCACGCCCCTCGCCGGCGACGAGCTATCGGCCGCCGAGTCGGCCGTGGCCGCGAAATGGGACGGCGACCTGTCGGGCCGCGTGACCGCCGGCCGCGTGTCGCTGTCCGAGGGCTCCATCCCGGCCGACGCCAAGGTGACGGTGACGAGCCTGGGGCGCAGCGCCAACGACGCCTGGGCCGGCTACCGCCTCTCGGGCGGCGAGCTTTCCGCCAACGGCGCGTTCGGCATGAACCAGACCGCGCAGATGAACGGCTACGGCTTCGAGCTCGACGGCGCGGCCCTGTCCGACCCCGTCGTGCTCGTGAAGACCACCGGCCTGTCCGAGCTTACTGCTGAAAAGCAGCAATATGTCTATACCGATATGACGGGTGCTTGGGCCGTCGAAATCAATACGGGCTCTTCCTCTATGCCCAAGGATGCCTTGAGCGGTGATTCCTCAATGTCGTTCGCTGAATTTACTTCGGTGAACGATGGCCAGAAAGACGAGATCGGCAAAGCCCTCTCTACCCTCTATGACGGTACCGTGTCTTTTGAGGCTGGTAAACTGAAAATTCAAGGGCTCGATTCGCTGCCTGGTGATGCTGAGGTGTCTATTTGGCGCATGGGATGCATGTCCAATAAGGCTTGGAAGGGCTACACGTTCGCCGACGGTAAGCTTGCCCAAGTTGGTGGCATGGGCACCTATTTTGAAACGAGCTCCTATGGCTTTGGCTCCGCAACCCTGGACGACACGGTCGTTCTGATTGATGCCAGCAACCTGAAGGAGAAGCTTCAACCGGGTACGTATACCATTACCGCAAATCCGTACATCCCCGGCAGTGACAACGTCGTGCTTCAGGGCGTTAGCGTGTATCTCGCCAGCCCGGCATTCCCGCCGACCATGCCTGCGAGCAACAATGCGACGCTGACCGTTGCCGAAGATGGGACGAAATACCTCACCATCAAATTCGATAATACAGCGGGCGATATCTTCACCCAGCAGAAAATCGAAAGTGGCGATGGCGTCGAGGTCATCGAGGCGCATCGCAATGATACTCTTTACGAAGGCCCCGATGGCTTGACCTCTGCGAATGGCCGCATCGATTGTCTTGAGCTGAAGCTGTTGAACGACAGCGGCGAATACTCGTTCTCAAATTGCCAGCAGTTTCCGACTATCATTGGCAAATTCACAAATATGCAGGTTCGTCTGAGCGTCGACTTCTCTTCGGCGGTGCGCACGTATGCTCCCGATGATGACCCCAACAATCAGGCTTTCTCCGCGACCTTCACTGATGACGCAACGGGCGTTTCCGTTGAGGTGACTTCGACGGATGCGGTGACTATTGCCGAGCTGAAAAAGCAAGGTGTGAAACTCGACGTGTCCAAAAACGGTAACGGCTACGACTCTGTACAGCAGCAGCTTGCTGCCTCGTATACCTCCTCCCTTGATTTTGCCTTGTATGACATTTCGTTTTTGTCGGCAGCGGGATATACGATTGCCCTAAACGGTAATACCAAAATTGCCGCTTCTCTTCCGACTGGTGCCGCCTCAATCGCCGATACGTATTGCGTTAGCGGGTCGGCATTGACGCAAATCGACGAGAATGCTTCGGCCAAAGACGGAAAGGTCGTAGTTGAATGGCCTACGACTGGTTCTTTTGCCATCGTAAACAAGGACGAAGCGAGCAAATGGTATTCCCGCACGCTCACGAACGCGGATACGGGCCTTGCGTGGCAGATGGATCTCACTGATTCGGGGTCCAAATATCAAACCGGTACGGTTACGGGTCATCCCGAGAAACTTCTTGGTCAGATAACGAGCTTCGAAGCCGCTGTGGCAACTGATGCTGACCGCAATGCAGCTATCGATGCGGTCAAACAGACTTATTCTGGCGTGTTCGATAGCACGGCGTGCGTTGCAACGCGCCTCTCCGTTGATTCGGGCGTCGCTCATGCTCCTATTGCGTTGTGGAGCGAAGGAGGCAATAGCCGCTATGTGCTGCATGTTCCTTCGTCGTACTGTTCTCTTGATGGTTTGCAGGCGTTCTATATCAAGGTCAGCGGTTCTTCATATGAACCTACCTTGTTGTCTGTGAATGTATCCAATGATGAAGCCGCTGTAGACGTATTTCCTGAAACCATGACCGAGGATCAGGCGCGTGCGCGTTCGCAAGAATTGTTTAACGGCATGTTCCCCGACGATGCAGTTTCCGCAGACAAGGGATTCATTCTGCTGGTTCCGGGGTCTTCTGTGGAGCAAACGGAAAAGACTTACGAGTCTAATGGCGCAACGTTGACTTTGACGAGCTCGCGCAACGCAGTGACGGACAAAATGGAGACCGCCGAGTTTTCTGCAACCGCCTACGCGAACGACTCCGCCGAGGTTCAGGCTTTGCGCAGCCAATTCGCTTCCAATATGTCGATCAATCCTGAATTTACGCTTACGGGAATCGAACTTGACGACGAGACGGGCAATCTGTTGCCTGTTTCCGACGGGGACAGTATTACCTTGACGCTTTCTGCGAACGGGATGAAAGACCCTGTTCTGTATTTGTGGGATGGTTCGAGTATCCAGAAGGTGGCATCTTCTTACGAGGATGGACAGATTTCAGCATCGATTACGACTTTCGGCGCTTATGTGGTTGTCGATAATGCAACCGCCGTCGAGAAAAACTACGACCAAGTGTTTACCGATTCAACGACCGGTGCACAGGTTCGTATCACAACGAAAAACCCGCTGCTCGGTGTGAAGCTCGAGGCGCTTGCGGCTGCGGGTGACGCTCTGCATGTCGAGAAAGCCGGCGTCGATTCCGACGCTTATGCAACGGTGAACGCGGCCTTGGGCAAGGAATATGAAGAGGTCCCTCCGTTTCAGATTATGTCTCTGTCCTTGATGGATGGGGATGCTTCGGTCGACTTGAAGAATGCAACTTCCGTAACCGTTTCATTCGCAACTGCGTCTGCGAAACCGGTTTTGTTCTCGGTTGATGGTTCGAAGCTGTCGAAACTCGATGCGTCGCTTGAAGCTGGGGTTTTGAACACCAGTGTGAAAAGCCTTGGCGCATATGTCCTTGTCGATGCGACCAATGCGACTGAGCGTCAGTGGGTGACAAAAGAGTTTAAAGACGCTTCTACTGGTGCTACTTTAAAGGTGACGACGCGCGAAAGCGGGATGATTTCTCGTTTCGATGGAGCATCGTTTAAAACGACCCTGCTGGCTAAAGATGATGACGCATATGCCGACGTGGAGAAATTCCTGGACTATACCTATTACCGCGTCGGTAAAGGCACGACGGTCTATGACGTTGCGCTGATTGACTCTGACGGAAATTTGATCGAGCCCGAGGACGAAGAGACCTCGATGGTCTTGTCGAATGTTCCGATGCTGGACAACTATTATCGTTCGGGCTTATCAGATGCGGTGTATTGCCTAAAAGATGGAGTTGCAACTCAGCTTAAAATACCTGGCATGTCCTACGATGGAAACAGATATTACAATTGGGATATGAACATTCAGGGCTTCGGAACGTTTATTTGGTTGTCCGATAAAGTCGGGGGCGAATCCGATGAGGAAAGTCGGGCGTATTTGAATGTCGTTGTTCCCGAAGGTAAAGTCCTTCGATATACGGGTGGTGTCCAGACTGGTATTGAACAAAAAAGGGGCTATTACGACATTGACGGTAGCCGAGACGGTGTCGCCGAGGGAACCGAGCCGGGCAAATATTCGAACGTTTTGACGCTTCGTGCTGATCATTTCCGTTGGGTTGACGAGAATGGCGTTCCGCTCGAGGGCAATCCTCGCTCCATTACGGTAAATTGGGAGATTCTTCCATCTGCCTCAGATGTAACTTATACGGTTACGGCGAATCTGTATGTGCCGGGTGAACTCAACCCTATTTTGAAGGATATGACCGCTTATTTGACAAATCCCGACAATCCTTTAGGCCAGGTAGAGGATGGCATACCTTGCGAAAGCGCTATTCCGAACAAGCCGGTTTCAGCTAACGCGGAATTGAAGGTAACCCAAGAAGGTAAGCGAATTTTGACGCTATCTGTTCCTAACCCTGTGTTTACGCTTCAATCTATTGGTGGCGCATCGAATGCGGATGTTGTCGAATCGGTTCGTAACGACGTTGCTTATGATTCAAACGTAACGGGACGCATTAAGCAGCTTGTGATTGATTTGAAGGATCGCAGCGGAAAGTACGTGTTTGCTGATTGCGTTGAATACCCGACGTTGATTCATCAATGGTGGGAAGTTCCGCTGACGCTTGAGGTCGATTACTCTAACGTACCCGTTAATGACACGCTGGATACGTCCGCCTTGTCTAATGCCATTTCCGATGCTGAGACATTGCTATCGAGTTCCGCTGTCTCCGAGGACGGCTCCGACGTCTCGACCGAGGGCACGTGGGTTACGAAAGCCGACGCCGACGCGCTGAATTCCGCTATTGAAACAGCAAAAACCGCACAGGCTTATGGCTTGGAAACTCAGAATGGCATTGATGCCGCCGTGTCCGAGCTGCAGGCTGCAACCGACGCGTTCCGCGCTGCCATGAAACCGGGCACGAAGGATGAGCGCGTGAAGGTTGCGAAGCCTGTTGCGGCTAGCGGCCTGGTGTACAACGGCGCCGAGCAGGAGGGCGTTGCGGCGGCGGAGGGCTTCACGCTTTCCGCCGCTGCGGCAACCCATGCGGGCACTTATGAGGCTACAGCCACGCTGAAGGCCGGCTTTGTGTGGGCCGACGGCTCCGAGGAACCGGTGACGGTTTCCTGGTCCATTGCCAAAGCCAAGCTTGTGGCGAAGTATGCGGGCGAGACGGTTTCGGCCGGCGTTGACCCGCAGTTAGGCGTCGAGGTGACGGGCTTCGTGGGCGGCGAGTCGGCCGTTTCCGCGAAGGGCTACAAGGCCCCGACGGTTTCCGCGCCTGCCGCGCTTGAGGCTGGCAAGACCTACGAGCTTACCCCGGCTGGCGGCCAGGCTGCCGACTACGAGTTCACCTACGTGGGCGGCAAGCTGGTGGTTGAAGCCGTGTCTTCGGGCACGCTGAAGCCGGGCACGTACGACATCACGGCCAACTTGAGCATGCCGGGCGCTTACAACCCGGTTATCCCGGGCGCCACCGTGTACGTGAACAACCCGAACAACCCGTTTGCCGACAAGGCGGGCAACGAGCCTGTTTTGGACGGCAACAACCCGGTGGGCGTCGTGTCCACCACCCCCACGACACCGCTGACGAAGAACGCCAAACTGGTGGTGGCCGAGGACGGGTCCAAGACGCTTGAGCTTGACATCTTGAACCCCGTGTTCACCATGCAGGAGCTGGGCACGTGCGCCGAGCTGCCGAACGTTGAGGTAACGCGCAAGGCACCGGCCGATGCCTCGGTGTGGAACTACGGCAAGTACGAGACGCGCATCAGCCACATCTCGGTCGCGCTGACCGATGATTTGCTGACGGGCGTGAGGTCCTACACGTTTACCGGCAGCAAGTTGTACGCGGTGCCGCTGGATATGGACATCGCGCCTGAGGGAACGGTTGCGCTGGAGCTTTCGGTGAACTACTCCAGCTTGCCGGCATCTGCGCTGCCTGGCGGCGTGACGCCGGTGCCCGACCCCGACCCGACGCCGGATCCCACGCCGGACCCGACGCCGACTCCGGACCCGACGCCTACGCCGAGCCCTAGCCCGACGCCGAGCGGCTCCACCACGGTGGGCACCACCACGAGCGGGCATTTCGCCGCCGGCACGTACACGGTCTCGGCCAACCTGTGGTTCGACAAGGCCACCACGGGTCTGCCGCTGAACCCGCACCTGACCAACGGCGGATTCCCGCCCTCGACGCCGGTGAGCAACAACGCCACCATGACGGTGGACGCTTCCGGCCATGCGTGGGTGAGCGCTCCGGTGGTCATCCAGGACAAGGTGATGACCATCAACAACGTGTGGGGCAGTGGCATAAGCTACGACGGCTCCACGGTGACCATCGACCTGGGCACGCCCACGGCCGATCAAACGCAGTTCACGGGTACGTGCACCTCCAGCGTGACCATCGGCTGGCTGGCGCAGACCATCGCCGCTGGCATCTTCAACGGCGTGTGGGACCACACGTGGTCCACGAACTGGGAAGTTGACCTGGTGGCGGGTGCGCTGCCCGCAAGCGGCGGCGGTGAGCTGCCGGCCGAGGCACAGGCCATCCTGAACGGAGAGAACGGCGTGGCTGCGGCCGATGACGCCACGGCGGCTGCGCTGGCGGCAGCCGAGGACGGTGCCGCCAAGGGCGGCGACGCTGCCAAGAGCGGCAAGGCTGCCGACGGCAAGTCGTCCGAATCCGCGAAGTCCGGCGTCGCCGGCGCGGTCGAGGACCTGGCCGACGCGGCCTCGTCCAACCCCGCGGTGGCCATAGCGCTGGGCTGCGTAGCCGTGCTGGCGGTGGTCGGCGCGGCTGGCGGTGCGTACGCGTACCGCCGCAAGAAGCGTGCAGCTGCGGTTGCCGGTGATGCGGCAGGGGATGCCGCAAGCAAGTAGCGGCTGCTACTGAGCGGCGGTTGGCAAGCCTACCGCTTCGGCGGCGGGCGAGCAACTGGGACAGCGCACCGGGTGCGCTGTCCCGCTGTCCGATGCGCCCCGCAGGTTCGAAAGAGCTTGCGGGGCGCTTTTGCGTTTAGGGGGACGTGCGGAGTGAGTCAGCGGCTCCGTAAGGTTCTGACCCGCTAACTTGAGGGCTCGTGGCTAGGTGTGTGCTGCGGGCCCTTTCGCGTTTTTCGCCTTTAGTAAAAGTCAATACTAGAACATGTGTTTGTTTTTAGTATGATAGAAGCAAACATATATTCTAGACAATTTAATCACTTGAGAAGCTTATAAAAATATAAACAAAAGTTTATGATAAAGGAGTAGGGATGGTGAAGAGACGGGATTTGGTGAGGGAATTGCTTGCCGCAGGGTTTGTGAGCAAAGGCGGCGCAAACCACGAGGCGTCCACGAAGCCGGGTTATCGCACAGAGGTTCCTCGTCATAGGGAGATTGGCGAGCGTTTGGCGGACGCTATGCGAAAACAAGCGGGTTTGAAGTGATGCGTGAAAGAGAGGTCGAACATGCTGCATGTATATGAGTTCGAGATTTTCGAAAAAGCTGGATTGTTCGTGGCCTTGCCGTATGACTTCGATGGTGGCACGCAGGGCGCCACGTTTGCAGATACGTGCGAAATGGCTGCAGAATGGTTGCAGGTTGAGTGTGAATATCGGGCAATCCACGATGAGCCTTTTCCGAAGCAGACGTTTGGCAACCAGCCGAAAAATGGCGGTAAAGTTGTTATTGTCGCGGTCAATGCCGACAAAGACACTGTTCGCAAAGTTAACGCGTCGCGCGCGGCCGAAATGCTCGGCGTTACCAAGGGCCGTGTTTCGCAGATGGTCAAGGCAAATCAGCTGGAAGCTTTTAGGGATGGTGGCACTGTTTGGGTGACACTCGATAGCGTAGAAGCTCGCCTTGCCGAAAAACCAAAGCCCGGTCGCCCCGCAAAAGCTCAAGCAACAGCGTGAGCGCATGAAGGGGTTTGTAGCTATGGGCGCCTTGGCCGCCGCGCGCGGCACGCTGTCCCGCTATGATGCATGCACGTTAGACCTGCGGCAATCGCCGACGAGTCGCTGATAACGATCCCCGTAAAACTTCTGGCATCGAGCGATGGAAATAAAGAAGAATAAAAAACTTTAAAGAGGTATAAAGCAGCTCTGATTCGTGAATTTCCCTTTGCAAACTTTTCGTGAAGTTGTCGTTTGGTAACATAGGTCACTGACAAATTCGCCTTATTTAACTAAACTTGTTAGCCGTGTATAAAAGTGGCTTTGACGGGGCATTATGCTTAGCGGTGACTAACTCGGACGCATGTTGGACGGCTTCCCGCGCTTTGCTTTCGTCAAAGCCTTTCCGTGCGAAAGGCGGACATATATGGCTAACTTCTTCATGACGCGACGTAGCTTCACCGCGTTAGCGGGCGTAGCGGCGCTTTCGGCGTTGGGGCTGGGTGGCTGCTCGGCGGGCGAGGGCTCGAAGGGCGGCTCTGCTGCGGGCAGTGACGGTGCAGCCGACGGTACCACGTTCACCACCTCTGCTGAGGCGCGCGATCTTATGGGTAGCGCCGATGCGTGCGACGTGCGTGTCGGGCTTATCATGGGGCCGCCGTCCATGGGCCTGTCGCAGTTTATCGTGGCTGCTCAAGCGGGCAAAACGTTCAACAACTTCACGTTCGAGCCTAACGGCGTGGACTACGTTGGCCTGTCTGCCCTGTTCAACAAGGGCGACTACGATATTTGCACGTTGCCCAGCAACATCGGGCCCATCCTATACAACAACGCCGAGTTGAAAAACCGCTACGAGGTTATCAGTGTGAACAACCTTGGCGTGCTGTACGTCATGACCAACGACGCCTCCGTCGCCACGCTTGACGACCTGCGCGGCCGCACCGTGTACAGCTACGGCGAGGGCGGCACGCCGGAATACACCATCGAGGCGCTGCTGGCGAAAAACGGCCTTGAGGGCACGTTCAACCTGGAGTTCAAGTCCAGCCCGCTTGAGGTGCTCAACATGATGCAGCAGCAGGAAAACTGCGTGGCCATTCTGCCCCAGCCGTTCGTTTCGCTGGCAAAAATCCTGGTCAACCCGCTGTACATCCCCATCGACCTGACAGTGGAGTGGGACCGCGCTTTCGCTGACACGGGCAGCCAGGCCGTTACCACCACCACCATCGTCAACCGTCAGTTCCTGGAAGAGCATGAGCAGGCCGTCGTTGAGTACCTGAACATGGCGGGGCAGTCGGTCGCCTGGACGCTTGACAACATGGGCGACGCCGCTGCGCTGCAAGAGGAGCTGGGCACGTTTTTGAACAACTCCGTGGCCCTCGACGCCATGCCCTACATCTCCATGGTGAATCTGACAGGCGAGGATATGCGCACGGCGCTGTCCGGGTTCTTGAGCGAGCTGTACCAGGCCAACCCCGACTCCATCGGCGGCAAGATGCCCGGTGAGGACTTCTACTACTTGCCGCCGCAAGGCCAGCTCGATGAGCGTTTTGCGCAGGCGGGGCTTGAGCAGGCTACGCAGCACGAAAGCAGCGCCGGCACCGGCAACAGCGGTGTGACCGCCAGTGCGGCCGACGCGCAGGCCGCCGTTGAGGCAATGGGTAAGTAGCGGGAAACCATGTTCGAAAAGCTGAAATCCTTGTTGGGGCGAGCGGGCTCGCATGACGCTTCCGCAGCCACCGACGCGCCCGACGAGCTGCCTCGCATGCAGTTCGCCGCTATTGCTGCGAAGGTGGGCATGCCCGAGGAGAAGGTTGCCATGATGGCGCAGATGGTGCGTCAAAACGGCATGGCCGACTCGCAGATGGGCTTCATGATGCAAACAGCCACGGCCAAAGGCGTCACCTGCGAGGAGATCATGAGCATGCTCATCAGCATGGGCGTGGCGAAAAGCCAGGTGGTGCGCGTGATGTCCGCGCAAGGGCTTATGGCCGAGGATGAAGCGCTGCGCATCCTGGAAGCCGAGCGAGCCGCCGCCGAGCGCCGCGCGGCCGCCGACAAGTCCGACGCGCGCAAGCAGTTCGCCCGCAAGGCGCTCATCATCGTGTTTTGGCTCGTGGTGTGGGAAGTGTTCGACCGCGTTGTCGATAACCGTCTTGTGCTTGCCGGCCCTATCCGCACGGTGCAGGCGCTGGCCGATCAGGTGGTCATGCCGAACTTCTGGATGATCGTCGGCGCCAGCTTCGGCCGCATCGCGCTGGGCTTCTTGCTGTCGTTTGCAGTGGGCTTCCTGTTGGCGCTGGTGGCGTGTCGCGTGCGCCTGTTCCGCGATTTCATCGACCCCATCATCAGCCTGCTGCGCACCATCCCGGTGGCGTCGTTCATCATCTTGCTGCTCATTTGGGTGGGTAACCAAGCGCTTACCGTATTCCTGGCGTTTTTCATCGTGCTGCCCCTCATCTACACGAACATGGTCACAGGTTTCGAAAGCGTCGACAAGCAGATGCTCGAGATGGCGCGCGTGTACGGTTTGTCGAAGTGGCGTACGTTTCTGTATGTGTACCGCCCGGCGTTCATGCCGTTTCTGCTGTCTAGCACCAAGATTTCGCTGGGCATGACGTGGAAAAGCGGCATCATGGCCGAGGTCCTGGCCACGCCGAAGCCTTCCATCGGCAAGGAAATGGCCACGGCGCGCACGTTTTTGGACACACCCGACCTGCTGGCGTGGACCGTGGTGGTGATGGTGGCATCGGTGCTGTTCGAGAAGGCGTTTATGGCGCTGCTCAAGCGTGCGAACCGTCCGCTGGGCGGTTTCATCGGGAAACGAGGCGAGTAGCGTGGGGCTGTTCGGGAAGAAGCGGGTCGCGGAGGGTGTTGGCGCAGGCGCGGCGGCAGGCGCGGGTGATGCCGCTGGTTTGTTTGCGGCGGTGCGTGCTGCTGTGCGCGGCGGTATTGCCGCTAAAGGTTCGCTTGCGGAATCGGTCGCGCCTAAGGGCGGTGCTGATGCGGCTTCGTCCGGCGGTGCGCTGCCGGATGTGCAATTCGATCGCGTGTGCAAGGCGTACGGCGCCAATGAAGTGCTGCGGTGCGTGACGTTCGCATTGCCGGGCGGCGGCGTGCGCTGCTTGATGGCGCCGTCGGGCAGCGGCAAGACCACGCTGTTCCGGGTGCTGTTGGGGCTTGAGCGCGCCGACTCCGGAGAGATTCTCGGCATTTCCCCTGGTCGTATCAGCATGATGTTTCAGGAAGATCGCCTGTGCGAAACGCTGACGCCCGTTGAGAACGTGGCGCTGGTGCTGCCGCCCGATACAAGGCGGGCCGACGTGGCCGCGCTGCTGGCTGAAATCTTGCCGGCGGATTGCCTGAGCCAGCCGGTCATGGAGCTTTCCGGCGGCATGCGCAGGCGCGTGTCGCTGGCGCGGGCGGTGGCATTTTCGAGCGATCTCATTGTGCTTGACGAGCCGTTTACCGGCCTTGACCAGGTAACGAAGGAGAACGTCATCGCGTTCGTGCTGCGCCACCGCGCCGGTCGCACGCTGCTGGTTGCCACGCATGGCGAAGATGATGCGCGTCTGCTGGGCGCCGAGCGCATCAACCTGGCCGACGTGCAAGACGGCGGCGCGGACGCTGCGGCGGGGTTTGCGTGGACGTAGGCGTAACAGTGCGGCAAGGCGCGGCAGGTCAGGTGCCTGTCACGCGCGGTGGTCGGGTACCTGTCGCGCTCCGTCCGCGGCTGTTTGCCGCGCAAGCGTGAGCGAGCGGGACGAGCGGGCTGGCGGACCGGTCCGGCATGCGTATCGAGGGAATTGCCTGGATGCATGCCCGGCTCAACGACGGTTTTGCAGGGGAGAACGCCCCGCAAGTCGTCCGGATACGCTATCGATTTCGTGAAAGGATTTGCATATGGATACAACAAAAACCATGCGCCAGCTGTGCGCGGACGAGCCGAAGCTTGAAGCCTTCCTGCAGTCGAAGGGCTTTCCCTTCTCGCTGGACAACCCCATCGTCGACCTGGTCACGTTCGAGGACGTGTGCCAGGTGCGCAGCCTTGATCGCGACGAGTTTTTGGGAGAGTTCGAGGCGTATAAGGCCAGCGTATAGCGTGTTCTGCTCAGAAGAAGGGCCTTTTTGGTGGCTTCGCTAGCATTTGCTGCCAAAATTTTCGGTGGTGTGTTTTGGTCGTGATTCGGCTAGGACGAACAAGGTTATTATCGCCGAATTACTCAACGACTGTTGAATATCTGTGAGCTGTTGCGAAGCGAAGAGCGCTACATGTGTGTGAATAAGAGCCAAACAGACACATGACCGCAAATTTTGGCACGAGTTAGTCGGAACCCTTGCGAAAACAACGTATCGCAAAGGGATAGAGGAGCTTGTTGTGTATTACCTGGGAATCGATATAGGTGCGTCGTCGGTGAAAGTAGCGGCGGTGGACGCGGACGGAGCGGTGCTGCGCCAGTTGCGTCGCGCTCACAAGGGCTCGCCGCTGCCGTGTCTGCGTGCGTTGTTGGGCGAGTTGGCGGGCGAGGGCGCCGATGCGGATGCTTGCAAAGGCGGTGTCGCGTGCTGTGGCGAATCGGCCGCCTTGTGCCCGGATGCGTGCGGCGGCGTGGTGGCCACGGGCAGTGGTGCGGACATGCTGCGTGCCCAGGTTCCGGGTTTGCGCGTGCTTGAAGAGGTTCCGGCTCTGGTCAAAGGAGTGCGCGTGCTGGCTCCGCAGGTGGCGTGCGTCATCGGCATGGGTGCGCAGTCAGGTGTGTTCGTCACCGGGTTCGCCGATGACACGGCTCCGGAGTTCGCCATGAACGAAAGTTGCGCAGCCGGCACCGGCAGCTTCTTCGAGGACCAGATGCAGCGTTTAGGCTTGCCGCTCGAGCGCTATTCCGACCTGGTGGCCGGTGCGCGCAGCGTGCCGCGGCTGTCGGGGCGCTGCAGCGTGTTCGCGAAAACCGACATCATCCACCGACAGCAGGAAGGCGTGCCGGTCGAAGATATCCTACAGGGCCTGTGCCACGCAACGGTTAAGGCGTTCAAGGCCACTATCGTGCGCAGCCTGCCGGTTGCAAAACCGGTGGCGCTTGCCGGCGGCGTGCTGCAAAACGCCGGCGTCGTGCGTGCGGTCCGCGAGGTGTTCGACCTGGCTGATGGCGAGTTGGTGGCTTCGTCCGAGTTGGTGTGTGCCCAGGCCATCGGCGCGGCTTTGGCTGCTGCGGAAGTAGGCCGCGCGAAAGGCGAAGGGCCGGCGTGCGCGGTTGATGCGTCTGTCTCGGACGTCGCCTCGAATGCCCGCGTCGACACTGGTGCCGCTTCTGTCCCAAGCGCTATCGATAATGGCGGCGTTGCCGGGGATGACGGCTCTCGCGCCGTCGTTGCGGACGCCGATGCTGCTGCGGCCCCCGCCGTCAATCCCGCCTGCACCGGTGCGGCGGCTTCGCAGCTGGCTACTCTATTCGCCGCGTTGGGCGCGGACCTTGTGGCGCAAGCTGACGATTTGCCGCGTCTTGGACGTTTGCCGCAGGTCGATTGCGCGCCGAACCGTGGCTTCGCTCTGGCCCCAAGCCCGTGGAACCCGCAAGGTTCGCCCGCCTGCGAAGGCGGGGCGGTACCGCGATCGGCTGCGGTCGAGGCGTTGCCTCAAGGCGCGACCGTGCCGGTTGCGTTGGGCGTCGACGTGGGCTCTACCAGCACGAATCTGGTGCTTATCAGCACCGATGGCGTGCTGCTTGACGCGCAGTATCTGCGCACGCGCGGCAACCCCAAGCAGGCCGTGCGTGACGGGCTGGCATCGTTGGCCCGTCGCGTGGGCGATCGCGCCTGCGTGGTGGCCGCCGGCGTCACGGGCAGCGGCCGCACCATGATCGGCAACCTTATCGGGGCCGATGCCGTGCGCGACGAGATCACCGCCCAAGCCCGCGCCGCCGCCGCAGCCGACCCGGATGTGGACACCGTGTTCGAGATCGGCGGGCAGGACTCGAAGTACATCAGCTTGTCGGCGGGTCAGGTGGCCGATTTCCAGATGAACAAGGTGTGCGCGGCGGGTACGGGCAGCTTCGTGGAAGAGCAGGCAAACCGCCTAGGTATTGCGTTACCCGACTACGGGCCGCTGGCCCTTTCGGCGGAACATCCCGTTGACCTGGGGGAACGTTGCACGGTATTCGTGGAGACGGCAATCAACGCCGCGCTGGCGAAAGGCGCGACGAAGCCCGAGGTGGCCGCTGGCTTGTGCCTATCGGTGGTGCGCAACTACCTGCACAAGGTAGTGAACGCCAAGCCGGTGGGGCGGAGCATCGTGCTGCAAGGCGGCGTGGCCTACAACCCTGCCATCGTGGCGGCGTTTCGTGCGTACGCGGGCGAAAACCTTACGGTTAGCCCGTGGTTTGCCGTGTCGGGCGCCGTGGGCGCAGCCTTGCTGGCAGCGGAGGCGCAGGGTGTGCTGCATTCGGTGCAAATCGGTGAAACCACTGATGAAGATAACGGTGCGAAGCAGAATGATAACGTCGCAAGTATCAAAAAGGTCAGCGAGGGCGCGTCAGGTGCCCCGAATTCGCCTGAAGCAAGCAAGCATTGGACTTCGGGCCATGTTCGCGCAGCTGAAGGTGAAGGCAGGTTGCTTGATGCGGCCGCAGCGCCAGACTCGTACGTTTGCCGTCAGACAAACGTGCTCTCCAACTTCAAGGGTTGGGACCTCTCCGGTGCCTCTCACGAAACCCGTCGCATCGACCCGGAAGAAATCGCCGCGAATCGCGCGTTCTTCCATAAAGTCGACGAGATGTTCCTCGAAGGCTACGATCCTACGCGCGATCCTACGAAGAAAACCGTCGGCATCCCGCGCTGTCTCATGCTGCACAAGCTGTTTCCCATGGCCAACGCGTTTTTCAAGCAACTCGGTTTCAACGTGGTGCTCACCGACGCATCCGATGAGGAGACGGTGCGCCTGGCGCAGGCCAGTGCGCAGGGCGAGACGTGCTATCCGGTGAAACTGGTGCACGGGCACATGGCGCAGCTGCTCGACGCGGGTGTGGACTATGTGTTCATGCCCAGCGTGCACACCATCCGTCATCTGAAATCAACGGTGCCGCATAACTACGCGTGCACGTACATGCAGTCCATCCCAGCTATCGTGGCGAAGGAGCTTGATTACGAAGGTCACGGCATCACGCTGCTGAATCCCCTGATGAACCTTGATTTCGGGCAGGGTGCCATGGCGGAGGTTTTGCTGCAGGTGGGCGCGCAGCTCGGCCGCACGCCGCAGGAAACGGCGCGTGCGATGCTGGCCGGCGGGTTCGCCGTCACCGAGTTCACGCGCAAAACCGAGGAGCTGGGCGACCAGCTGCTGGCCAGCCTGAAACCCGGCGAGCGCGTCATCGTCATCATCACGCGCAACTACGGCATCGTGGACCCTGCGCTGAACATGGGCATCCCCGATCTGTTGCTCGACCGCGGGCAGAAAGTGATCACCGTGAGTCACTTGCACGCGCATGACCTGGGGATTTCCGCCGACTATCCCGGTGTGGTGTGGCCGTTCGGGCAGCATATTCTCTCGGGCGCGAAGCTGGTGCGCCGCGACCCGCGCCTGTTCGCCGTGTATCTGACCAACCACGGCTGCGGCCCAGACACCATGATCAGCCACCTGTTCGCCGAGGAAATGGGCAGCAAACCCTACCTGCAGATTGAGATGGACGAGCATTACTCGAAGGTGGGCGTCGAAACGCGCGTCGAGGCGTTCTTGAACGCCATCGAACACTACGAGGCGGCGGATTTGCGCGGCACGCCTACGTCGACCCGCGTGGTGAATACGGCGTGCGAGCCTGTGCGCACAGGCGAGCTGGCGGGTCTGCCGTCGTTCGGCCCCTATGGGCCGCTGGCGGCACAATGGCTGCGCGACCAGGGAGTTTGCGTGTGTGAGCTAGTGCCCGGGCCGCGGGCGCTCGAGCTGGGACGCAAGGAGTGCACGAGCAAGGAGTACTACTCGTTCGCCAGCCTGCTGGGCGTGAGCCTGGCGGCCGCGGGCGAAGGCGGGCGGGCCGTCGCTGCGGGTATGGCGGCCGCGGGCGATGCGGGTGCGATTGCGGCTGCCACCGTGGGCACGACTTTCGCGGCGTCTTCGCAGCAGCGCGTGGAGCAGCTGTTGCTACCGTCGTCGCAAGGTGGCGAGGCGGATGGCCAGTTCGACCGTGTTATCCGCAGCGTGCTAGATGCGAAGGGGCACGCCGATGTGCGCGTGATCGCGCCCGACTTCGAGCTGCTGCCGTGCAACCTAACCGACCCCGAGGGCTTTTTCGCCCGCATGCTGGCCGGCGACGTGGTGTGGGCAGCCGCGCCAGCCGAGCGCCCGGCGTTGCGGGAAAAGCTGGGGAAGCCGAATCTGACGCTGGCCGACGTGGTCGCCGCAGCGCAGCAGGTTGGTTCGGCCGCGCAAGGCAGTGCGCCTCGCAAGACCCTTGCAGTGGTGGGCGAGTGGCCGCTGGTTGTGGGTGATGAGCTTACGGGCGGAATCTTTACCGATTTGGAGGCGGAGGGCTACCGCGTGGTGCGCGCCCCCTTTGCGGAGTATCTGCTGTTTACCTGGGAAGACGGCTGCGACGAAGCCAAGCACGGCAAGGTGGTGGGCGGCCTTATGCCCATGCTTGGCGAAACCGGTGCGCCGAAAACCATTGGCCTGCCGGACGCGCGACTTGCGACAGCTCAGGCAGACGATACCGTTGTCGTGACGGGGTCGTCCCGCTCATCTGCCTGCGTTCCTCCCGCCGTGCAATCCGCCCCGGCTGACCCCGATCAGCAGCTCACCATCGGCGACGTGCAGGTTCTTGCGGCAGGCTGCGAGGTCGCGTGCGCAAACGCCATGGGCGGTTGCGATGGCTCGCATCGCCATGGTGCAGCTGCCGCGCAGCTTGCAGCCGGCCCGCTCGAGGTGAGCGAGGATGTGAAACGCAACCCGCTGTTCGGGGCGGAACAGCGTACACTACCGCAGGACGAGTGGCACGCGCTGCTTGATCGCATGGCAGCTGCGATGCAACAGGTTTCCGACGCGCTGGGCAAAGCATCGCCGTATGCAAGCGATTTCGCGCAGCTGCGCCAAGCAGCAACGGATGCGTTAGGCCAGTTCGCAGGCGCAAACGCACGATGCCGGTATGCGAAGGCTGTGCAGGCGGGGCAAACCGTCGACGGCGTCATTGCGGTGGCGTCTATGTACGAGAACGCCGACATCATGTTGCGCCTGAAGGGCACGCCGACCGAGGCGCCGCTGTTGCACCTGGCGTTTGACGGTGCGCTCGACCAAGGCGTGGAAGACCGCCTGCGCTCGTTTTTGTATTACGTGTAAGCCGTGCCGCAGGCGGTGTCGCAAGGTGGCGACCCCCAGGCTGTGTGTTGGCAAGCTGCCCAGTGCAAACTCCCTCAGTTGCGGAGCTTGGCAGTCGCTCATCCCTCAGCATACCCGTATCACAAAGGCCCCGCAGCTTCGAGCTGCGGGGCCTTTTACGTTGGGCGACCACGCCCACGCGCCTTGCGCGGCAAAACAGCGGGCCTTTGCATCGGCACTGCCCCCGGTCACCATGCGTCTGCGGCAGCAAAACGCGATACGTTTGGATTTTAATCCGCCCCATAGCAGTAGAGCACAAATTGCCAAACGCGTTTCCCCAGGTCACAGCATTACGGGAAATACGGCTTGCGGCGCGGTTCGCGTTAAAATCCAAACGTATCGCGTTTTCGCGCTTGGGGTCGCCTCAAGCGCGGGTCGCGGCCCCCCGCGTCCCTCGCCGGCCGCTTGTAACGCGCTTGCTTCGGATTCGTTTCTTGCTTGTTTCGCTTCGATTGAAGCTTTGCTAACGCGCAGGTTCCCCCGCTGCCTTCGCCGCGCCGAACCTACCATGCAAACCGTGCAAACGGATCGATCGACACTTGCAAAGCAAGAACGCGAAACGAAGGATGTGATGCGATATGACCCCACCTGCAGGCGCGGCCGTCCTTGGCGGCGAAACGGCGGAATCTCGGGAGTACTTCGAGAAGCGATCGCTTAAAAAAGGCTCCGTGAACTGGGTGCTTTTGATGAGCTTGGGAATCGCGTACGTGATTAGCGGCGATTTCTCGGGTTGGAATTACGGAATCGGGTACGGCGGCTGGCTGGGAATGCTCATCGCGTTTCTGGTGATGGGCGCCATGTACCTGTTCATGGTGCTGGGGCTTGCCGAGATGTCGTCGGCCATGCCCGCCGCCGGCGCGGGCTACGGTTTCGCCCGCCGTGCCATGGGCAAAGTGGGCGGCGCGCTTACCGGCTTCGCCATCCTTATTGAGTACACTATCTGCCCGGCGGCAATCTCCACGTTCATCGCGGCGTACGTGCACGCGCTCGGGCTGTTCTCCGACGTGCCGTCGGCCGTGATCATCGGCTTTTTCTTCGTGGTGTTCGTCGGCATCCACCTCATCGGCGTGGGCGAGGCGCTCAAAATCGTGTTCGGCATCACGGCCGTTGCCATGGTGGCGCTCATTGCGTTTTTCGTGGGCATTGCGCCGCATTTCGACGCGGCGAACCTATTCAACATCGCGCCGGCCGTTGATGGCGGCACCACGCTGTTGCCGTATGGCCTAGGCGGCGTGTTGTCGGCTCTGCCATTTGGCATCTGGCTGTTCTTGGCCGTTGAGGGCGTTCCGCTGGCGGCCGAGGAATCGGCCAACCCCAAGCGCGACATGCCGCGCGGCATCATCGGCGCTATGCTCACGCTCATGGTCACCGGCGCGCTTGTGCTTATCCTAACCGCCGGCGGCGCCGGGGCCGATTTCGCCGGCAGCGCTGCAGCGCCCCTGGTCGACGCGCTGAACGAGGTGGGCGAAGGCCCGCTTGCAACCTTCGTGAACTACGCGGGCCTCGCCGGCCTGGTGGCGTCGTTCTTCTCCACGGTGTTTTCCGGCTCCCGTCAGACGTTCGCCCTGTCCCGCGCCGGCTACCTGCCGAAGTTCCTGTCGGTCACCGGTTCGCGCAAAACGCCGTATGTAGCGCTGGTGGTGCTCGGCGCCATCGCGTTTGCCCTGGCTGCCATCGTGCAAAACGGCGACATCTTGCTGAACATGGCCGTGTTCGCCGCGTGCGTGTCCTACGCCATGATGAACCTGTCGCACATCATTTTGCGCAAGAAGGAGCCCAACATGGAACGTGGCTTCAAAACGCCCGGCGGCATCGTGCTGACCAGCATCTCGTTCGTGCTGTCGCTGGTGGCCATCGTTTCGACCTTCGTGGTCGACGCTTTCGCCGCCGGCTGCACGCTGGCTGTGCTGGCCGCCCTCATGGTGTACTTCTTCGCTTACTCGCGAAAGCACCTGGTGGGCAACGCGCCTGAAGAAGAGTTCGCGGCGCTCAGAGCCGCCGAGGCCGAGCTGGGGTAAGCGGCCGGCCGGCGGGCGCGAGCGATCGACGGTGCGTGGGCGGCATCGGCGCCCTAGCCGCCCGTGCTCCGGATGCCCCCGGGCGTACGAGTCCGCCTGGGCACCGGATGCACGCGCCCGCGCCCCCCTGCATCCCGCGTTCGGCAGCACTTGGCTCGCTCCTTCTCGCGCCCCGCACATTTCCCCACAAACTTTCATCAACCATTTCCCTTATGAAACGAGGCATAACATGAGCACTTCCGAAGATTGCGGCATCCTTGAATCGAACAGCTTCAACATGGACAACCTGGACACGCTTGACGGCGAACTGCACGACCTGGTCGCGCGCCGCAAGGTGCTTGGGCCGTGCTACCGCTTGTTCTACCAGCACCCGCTGCACCTGGTGCGCGGCCGCGGCACGCGTCTGTTCGACGCCGACGGCACCGAGTACCTGGACATGTACAACAACATCCCGTCTATGGGCCACAGCAACCCGGCCATCACCGAGGCCGTGACGCACCAGATGCAGCTTTTGAACACGCACACGCGCTACGTGCACGAGAACATCCTGAACTACGCGGAGGACCTGCTGTCCACCATGCCCGACGAAATCAACCGCATCATGTTCATGTGCTCGGGCTCGGAGGCCAATGACCTGGCCGTACGCTGCGCGCAGCTGTACACCGGCGGCGAGGGCATCATCGTTACCGGCGAGGCGTACCACGGAAACACCGCGCTGATTTCCGGCCTGTCGCCGTCGATCGGCAAGAGCGTCGCCATGAGCCGCACCATGCGCATGATTCCCTCGCCTGACACGTTCCGCCTGGGCACCGAGGATTTGGGCCCGTGGATGTGCGAGCAGATTTCGCTGCAGATTGCCGATATGCGCCGCCACGGCATCAAGTTCGCTGGCGTGCTGTTCGACGGCATCTTCTCGTCCGACGGCGTGATCCCCGGTGTGCGCGGGTTCCTGAAACCGGTCATTGACCTGGTACATCGCGAAGGCGGCGTGTACATTGCCGACGAGGTGCAGCCCGGATTCTGCCGCACGGGTGACGCGTTTTGGGGCTTTGCGCGCCACGGCATCGTGCCCGATATCGTCACGATGGGCAAGCCCATGGCCAACGGCATCCCGTGCTCGGCCATGGCCATCCGCGCCGACGTGCTCGACGCGTTCGCGGAAAACAACCCGTACTTCAACACCTTCGCCGGCAACCCCGTGTCCATGGCCGCCGCGCAGGCGGTGCTTAACTACATCCGCGAGCACGACATCCTGGCGCACACCTACGACATGGGTGAGAAGCTGCGCGCTGCGATGCGCGACGTCGCCTCGCGCCACCCGCAGCTGGCCGACGTGCGCGGTGCGGGCCTGTTCAACGGCGTGGAAGTGGTGCGTCCCGGCACGCAGGAGGCCGACCGTCCCTTCGCCGTGCAGCTTATCGAGCAGCTGCGCGAAAACCACGTGCTCATTTCATTGTGCGGCCCGTACGGCAACGTGCTAAAGGTGCGCCCGCCGCTGGTGTTCGACGACGCCGACCTGGACATGTTCGCCAGCGCGCTGGAAACGTCGCTTGAGCAGTTGGAAGGGTAGGGAAGCGCTATGGCAACGAATTTCGACAACCCCGAGGTGTTCATGGACGTGGCGCGCACGGCCGCCGCGCGCTACCCCTACGACGACTTCGACGTGAAGCTGCTGGCGTTCTCCGAAAACGCCACGTACCTGGTATACAATCCGCTGACCAGCGAAAAGCTGTTCGTTCTGCGCGTCGGACGCCCGGGCTACCACAAGCTGGAGGAGTACGAGAGCGAAATCAGCTGGCTGCGCCAGATCAACGACTACACGCCGCTGAAGGTGGCCAACCCTATCCCGGCGCGCGACGGCTCCTACATCCAGCAGATTGAGCGCGACGGCGTGACGTACTTCTGCGTGGCAACCGAGTTTTTGACCGGCGAAACGCTTGAGCACGATAACTCGCCCGAGGTGGCTCCGGCGCATTTCCGCGTGCTCGGCGAAACGACGGCCTACCTGCATCGCCAAACCGAAATTTGGAACGGCACGAAGGACATCAAGCGCTTCGAGTGGGACTTCGGCAACGTCATTGGCCCCAACGCCATCTGGGGAAACTGGCGCGATTACCCCGATTTGTACCCCGAGGCGCAGGCGAAGATCGAGCGCTGCTGCGACATCATCAAGGCGCGGCTCGAGCGCTACGGCAAGACGGAGCAGAACTACGGCGTCATCCACGCCGATTTGCGCGACACGAACATCATCGTGGAGGGCGACGTGATCAAGGTCATCGACTTCGACGACTTCGGTTTCGGCTGGCACCTGCACGACCTGGCCGGCGCGCTGACGTTCATCGAAGACCGCGACGACGTCCCCGACCTGGTCAACGCCTGGCTGGACGGCTATCGCAAGGTGCTGCCGTTCACCGACACCGATTTCGTGGAGATCGACACGTTCATTTTGCAGCGCCGCATCCAGATGATGGCGTGGATGGGCAGCCACCAAGACTCCACGCCGGTGCAGGGCTACATGAAAGGCTACATGGAGGGCACCATGGGGCTGGTGGACCGCTACCTGCGCCTGTTCGGGTAGCGCGCCGCTCGTAATGCGTGGGCGACCAGCTTTTAGCGGATGCTCGGAGCGCGCCGCTGACCAGGTGTTTTTCAAGTTTGTATACGTTCGCGGGCGCGGCTCGCGGTGAAGGAGCGCAGCATGAAGGAGATTGAGGTTATCATCAACGGCGACAAGCTCGAGCGCGTCAAGCGCATCTTGTCGGCGTTCAGCAAAAGCGGCATTTTCGTGACGCAGGGGTTCGGCTACGGGCACCAGCAAGGCTTTCACCAGGTGTACACGCGCGACGACAACCGCGGCGTGAACATGTTGCCGAAGGTGTCGGTGCGAACCGTTGTGCCCGATGAGCTGGTTGATCCTATCGTCGATGAGATGGTGGCCGACATGGGCAACGCCACGTTCGGCGACGGCAAGATCTTCGTGCGCGAAATAGCCGACGCCATCCGAGTACGAACCAACGAACGCGGCGACGCAGCTCTGTAAGTTCGCGGCGCCGACCGGGTACACGCCAGCGAACGTGCCGCCGCCTCGTAAGTTCGCGGCGCCGTTTGCGAACCTACGGCAGCGCCGCAACCTGGGGCTACTGCTTTGTGAGCTACGGCATCGTCTGCGACCCGGAGTGCCGTTTGCGAACGCGTGGATGCTGCAGTGGTGCCCCCCTCCCTGCAGCATCCGCAAACGCGCATCCCACAAGCAAGCGCACACTGCCTTCAGCCCTCAAGTCCCCAAACCCAGACCCAAACCCAGACCCAAACCCAGACCCAGACCCAAACCCAGACCCAGACCCAAACCCAAACCCCCAGGCCTTAGGCTCCAAGCCTCAAGTCACGCGTCTCAAGCCCGTGGTCCTACTTGCGGCAGCTTCCGCTGCTCGTTCTCGCCTCTTCTGCAGTCGCTAGGGATTCCCGCCGCCGGCCCAATCCACCAAAACGCGATACGTTTGGATTTTAATCCGCTTCGTGCAAGTAGCCTGATTTCTCGCCCAACGTTTCTCCTGGTCAGGAGCGCACGCAATTTCGGGCTAGCTGCAAGGTTGCCATTAAAATCCAAACGTATGTGTTTGCGAACGCGCGGATGGGGCGTGGGGCGTGAGGGCGTGCTTAGGCCGGGTGGACCTGCGTGAGGCCGCCTTGGGCAAGGGCGGTTTGGAGGGCTTCGGCGAGCGTGCGCACGCCGTTGGCTAGGTCTTCGGGTTTGGTGAACTCGGTGGGTGCGTGTGCGCCGCTGCCTGCGCTGGGCACGAACAGCAGCACGCTGGGCAGGGCAGCGGCAAGGGCGACGGCGTCGTGCCCGCATACCGTTTTCGTGCGCATGCAGCTTAGGCCGCACGCAGCTGCGGCGTGCTCAACAAGCGAAACGCCGCTTTCGGGAAACGCCATGGCCTGGCGAATCTCCGTGTTCGTCACGGCAATTTCAACGCTTGCCTGCGTCTCGATTGCGGGGAAGGCAGCAACAAGATCTTCGGCTGCCGCGCGGGCGTCCGCTTCGCTTTCCGCGCGAACTTCCAGGTGAAGCTGGCATTTTGACGTCACAATGTTCGGTGAATGTGGGAACAAGCGCACTTTCGTGACCGACGTGCGCAGCTCGATGCCGCGGCGGCTGAAGTCGTCGGCCAACGTACGTGCGGCAACGGTGAGCAGCGCCATGCCGTACAGCGCGTCTTTGCGCAGGTGCATGGGGGTCGAGCCGGTATGGGACTGCTCGCCGCTGACGCTCACGTCCATTTTCACGGCGCTCCAGTTGCCCGTGACCGCTCCGATGTTCACGCCCGCGGATTCAAGCCCGGGCCCTTGCTCAACATGCAACTCGAAGTAGGCTACAGCTTGCGGCGGGGTATCGGCTCCTTGCCAGCCGCTTTTGCGCAGTGCGTCGCCGAAGCGCACGCCGCTGAGGTCTTGCGCCTGTTCGACGTCGGAAAGCTGCAGGGCGCCCGTGAACACGCGGCTGCCCATAAGACTTGGCTCGAACCGCGCGCCCTCTTCGTTGGTCCAGTCCACAACGGCCAGGTTCACTGCAGGCACAAGCGCCCCGCTGTGCACCTGCGCATCGAGGGTTTGCGCGACGGCAAGCGCGGCCACCACGCCGTACGCGCCGTCGTAGACTCCGCCGTTTTCCTGGCTGTCCAAATGCGACCCGCACAGCACGTACGGTGCGCCATCTATCCAGGTGAACAGCCCAAAAATGTTGCCCACGGCGTCAACGTGCACCTTGGCACCCGCCGCGTGCAGCTGCTTGACAAGCCACGTGCGGTGCGCGCAATCGTCGGGTGTCAGCGCCATGCGGTCGGTTCCGCCGTTAGGCTTGCGGCCAATGGCCATCGACTCGGCGAACAATTCGGAAAAGCGTTGTGCTAGAGAAACCGGTTGACTCATGAGGCGCTCCTAAGAGAGGACGTGAAGGCGGGTGGCGAATGAAAAATGCGATACGTTTGGATTTAAATCCGGAATGTCGAGTAGAGGGCCTTACGCCTAAAACAAAATGCCTGGTCAGCGAAGAGCGGCGAAATGGGTTACAACGCGGACTCGCATTAAAATCCAAACGTATCGCGCTTTGTTGGCGTTGGGCTTGCGCGTAAGGGGGACGGCGCGCCAAGGGGCTGCGGGGAAACCCCGCAGCCCCTTGCGCGGAGTTGGCTGTTTGCGTGCCGTTTATGAAACGCTTGCTCCTGCGGGTGCGCTTGTGCTGCCAGCTCTTGCGCAACCTGCGGTTGCGGCTTCGCGCAACGAGCAGGCGGCTGACGCAATACCCGCCGCCATGCCCGCATCGGCGCCGCTACGAGCACCGGCATCGCCGCCGGCAATCGCCGCTCCCACAGCATTCTCGCAGGCCACAGCGCTCACGACCTCGCTTGCGCCGCCCTCGGCAACCGCCGCCATGCCCGGCACCGTCGCACCGCCGGCCACCACGGAACGCTCGCCGCCCTCGGCAACCTCGAACAGCTCGTCAACGCGTGCGCGCTCCTTGGCGCTCGTGCCCGTCAGCAGCGACACGCTCACGTACACGATTAGGTTGATGACCAGTGCAACCACGCCGCCGGTAACGCTGCCCAGCGCGGGGATGTCATCGGGGAACGCCACGGTCAGCGCCGCCGCGCACACAAAGCCTGCAATCATTCCGGCCAGCGCGCCGTTCTTGTTGCCGAACTTGAAGAAGATGCCCAAGAACAGCGGCACGGAAATCTGCACGACGGCCTGGTAGGAGATTTGCGCCAGCAGCTGCAGGCGATCCATGCCGTTGGTGAAGTACGCCAACACAGCGGCCAGCGCGATGAACACCATCATGCTACCCTTCGACACCAACGTCTTCTGCTTGTCGGTCAGCTTCACGCGGCTGCCCACGATGTCGTTGGCAATTTGGGTGCCCGCGGCCTGCACGCTGCCGTCGATGTGCCCGATGGAGCCGGCGAAAATCATGGTGAGCCCCAGGCCTAACAGCCACACGCCGCCGTAGTTTTCAAGCAGCGTGGTCCAGCCGGCCTGCGGGTTGGCGGCAACACCGGTGATGTGCGCGGCGGCCAGCATCACCACGGTAAGCAGCGCGTAGAACCCGCCGGCAATGAGCATGGCGTAGTTCGTGGACTTCTTCACTGACTTCACGTTGTTGGCGGTGTAGATGCGCACGAAGCTCATCGGCCAGCACAGCGCGCCAACCACGCCGGTGAACACGCTGCTGAACATGTACAGCGGGCCGTAGGAGTCGCCGTCGCCGGGCAAAAACAGCAGCTGGTTGGGCAGCTCGGACAGGTAAGACCAGTTCGCGGGCGAATTCGGCGCCACCAGCATCAGCACGCACACGGCGGCGGCAATCACGTACGCCACCAGGCCTTGGTACATGTCGGTGTACACCAGGCCACGCATGCCCATGCGCACCGTCCAGATTTGACGAATCAGCACGGTTGCCAGGCCCACCAGCAAGCATACCGGCAGCGCCCACGTACCGCCCGAGGCAATGGAGAACACGGTGGCCAGCGCCTGCATGCCCAGGATAACCCACGGCAAAATGGCAATCACGCCGATGATGGACGTCACCACGCCCACAGCCTTGGAGCCGTAGCGCAAACGCAGCAGGTCAGGCTGGGTGACCAGGTCGTAGTGCTTGCCCCAGCGCCAAGCGCGCGTGGCGATGAAGTACATGGCCGCAAGCCCCAACGTGGAGTACGCTAGGCCGTAGAAGCCGAACACGCCCGACGCCACCGACAGGCCGGCGAACGAGATGAACACCGTGCCCGGCCACCACGAGTTCACGTAGCTCATTGCCACGAACCACGGGCCGAACGAGCGCCCGCCCACGGCGTAATCGTCGAACGACTTCGACTTTTTCAGCGTCATGTACAGGACAATGATGATTCCCAGGAAGAAAACCCCGAGCATTCCCAGCATGACGGCCATGCTATTCACCTCCCGCGGTTACGGGGGCGGGCTCGCAGTCAATCTCGCCGCGCACCGTCTCAACCCAGTACAGGGCGAACATCATGACAACCAGCAACGCAAAATCGGCAATCCAATACCACATGGCCACCGGCGCGCCTAGAATCAGCGCGCCGTTGCCGCTGGCCGAGAAGTACAGCGGCGGGCACACGGCTGCGAGCACCAGCAGCGCGTAGGCACCGCCGAACACGATGTTCTTCGTGCGCTTCGACATGTTCTTGATGAGCTGCTTCATTTCAAAACTCCTTCGCTTCCAAGGGTTATTACCGAATATCACCAGGCCAGGCGCTTAAATGGCGCGCACGCACCCGCTCCAATCAATGGAGCGCTGGTACGTAACTGCGCGCATAAGCTTCCATATGCCGTATTTCCAGTAGTCGAACGCCACATCGCGAACCTTTGAGTTGATAATGCCCCACATGCCCCATTTCAGGTCGCCCATCACGCGCGACACGCGGATGCGGGCAAGCTCTTCGCGCCTGACCTGGCCGTAGTAGGCTTCAATAAGCGGCAGCATGTCCTCGTCGTCGTAGAACATTTCGCAGAAGAACAGGCCTAACTCGTAGGTTGCCTCGTTGTCGCCGCAGAACTCGAAGTCAATCAGGCGCATCTCGTCGCCCTTCACCATGAAGTTGCCGGGCATGGGGTCGTTGTGGCACGGCACCAAATCGATGCCCGATGCCAGAAAACGGTGCTTGACCTCGTCGTAATCCTCAAGCAGGTGCGCGGCCCACGAGGGCAGCGAAAGCCCCAGCTTGTGCATCTGGTCGATGTGCTGGTCAACTTGGTCGAACATCATGTTCGTTTTCCCGAACGTTTCGCTGGTGTGCAGCGCGCGGTAGGTTTCCATAACCTGCAGCCCCTGCTCAGGCGTGCGCAGCGTGGTGGTGGTGCAGGTGTCGAATCCGCGCAAAAACTCGGTCACTTCCACGCCGCTTTCGGGGTCAAACTCGTACACCTTCGCGCCAATGCCCAGGTCAGATGCCTTCATGGCACCGGCGTGGCCCACACTGCGGTCGATGAAGGCCGTGCCTGTGCCCGGCACCTTGATGAAGAATTCGCGGCTCATCTCGTCGCGCACGTACCAGTTCTCGTTGTTCAAGCCGCCGTCAACGGGCTTGACCATCAGGTTCTTGCCATCCCACATGGAAACGCCCTCCATGGCCTGGCGCACGCCGGCGGGAAGGGTGCACGCGGGCGGGCATGCGATGGTGCGGGTAGACGCGGCCGGGGCAAGTTCGGCCGCCATATCGGAAACGATGCTGCTCATCGGGCTGCCTCCAACCATTCATTGAGTTCGCGGAACAAATCCAGCTGATGGCGCGCTTTGACGAGGCGCCACATGCCGTACTTCGTGCAATCGATGGACTTGTCGGCGTTTATCCGGCTGCGCCACAGGCCGATAAGCGCCCACAGCACGCCATCGAGCACGGCGAAGCCTTGCGCGGCGAACGCGCAGGTGGGGTCAAGCCCTAAGCGGTGCAGCACCTGCGCGTCGTCCACCACGCAAAACGGGTGCAGCTCGGAAAGCACCGAGCCCGCTTCCTCGTACGGGTCGCGCAGCCCGCACAGCGTCCAGCCGGTAAGCTTCGGCATGGCGGCGGGGTCGGTGGTGTCAAACAGCACGTTAGACGCTGCGCCGTCGCCGTGGCACAGCACCGGCTCGTGCGCGATGGTGGGCGCGGCGGCAATGAACGGCTCAAGCGCCGCTAAGATGCGGTCGATGTCGCGCGGCAGCGTCATGCCGGCCTCGCCGCAGCGGGCGCGCATGACGGCCACATCGTGCACCACGGAGCGCGCTGCAACGCTACGGGCGCAGGTGAGGGCACGTTTTCCCAGGTCAATGGTGTGCACGGCCTTGCGCACGTCCAGCGTGTGCAGCAGCAGGCGGGTGTCGCGCAGCTCGTCAAGCTTGGCACTGCGCCATGTTTCAGGCAGCTGCGTAGTGATGATGTCGTTGCCCGACGCCTCCACTACTGCAGGCGCGATGCCAACTTGCCCTGCGGCGCGCATGACGGTGACGATGCTTTCAAGCGGCGAGGCGTACATGGCGTTTTCCTCGGTGAAGCGACGGCGCACCACGCGCTGGCCGTTCGGGCCGACGCCCTCGGCAAACTCGCCGTCGCCGCCCACCCAACTTGGGGTGATGTCGCAGGTTATGGGCGCAACCCATTGCCAGGCTCTGGTAACGGGGCGGCTTGCGGCAACGGTGGCGCCGGCGCGCAGCGGCGCTCCAGCGGTAACGGTGTTGTTGACGGCCGCGGCGGCGGGCCGTTCAAGCGTTGCGGCGTTACTCATATACGGGCACCTTCTTAAACGTGGGGAACGGGGATACGGTCGGGCGCGTGGCTTCCAGATAGCCGGCCACGGCCAGCGCGCCGGCGTCGTCGAAGCGGCGGGCGGCAACCTGCACGCCAATGGGCAGGTTGGTTGCGGCGTCGTTGGCCTCGCGGTACACCGCGGCGGGCTGGCCGGTTTGGTTGAACCAGGCCGTGTAGTGCGTGTGGTGCAGCAGCATGGCCTCGTCGCCCGGGCCGGGGGTGTCGGCGGCAAACGGCAGCGTGGGAATAACGGGGCTTACCAGAAAGTCGAACGCACCGGTGGCCTGCTCAATCTTCGCCACGGTGGCAAGCAGCCCGCACATGGCGTCCTCGTAGTCGGCCATGGGGATGGCATCGGCGCCTTCAAGCCAGGTGCGCACCAGGTCAAGTACCGCTTCGGGGTGGCGCGAGGCGCGCACCTCGGCGCCGGCGTGGGCCTTGAACACCAGGTCGGCATTGGCGAAATCGGCTTCGCCAAGCTCAAGCGTCACGGGCTCCACGGCAAAACCGGCGGCTTCCAAGCGCGCCGCGGCGGCTTGTGCAGCGGCGGCAACGGCCGGCGCGGTGGGCGTGCCGTAGCCAACGTCTAGCAGCAAACCCACGCGCGGCAGACGCTGCAGCACCTCTTCGAAGGCGGTGGCGTGAAACGCGTCCGGCAGGCACATGGGGTCGGTGGGCGCCTGCTTTCCCACGGCAAGCAGGCCTTCCACCACGTCGGTCACGCTGCGTCCCATCACGCCGGACGAGCGCATGGTCGACGCGGGCGAATAGGCGATGCGCCCTTGCGTGGGCTTGATGGCCGCCAAGCCGCAGTGCGCGGCGGGCAGGCGTACGCTGCCGGCGATGTCGGTGCCCAGCCCAAACGCGCCTAGGCCGCATGCCAGCGACGCGCCCACGCCGGCGCTTGACCCGCCGGGGCTTACGGCGGTGTCCCACGGGTTGCGCACGATGCCGAACTGGCTGGATATACCGCTGCCCAGCATGCCCATGTCGGGCATGGTCGTTTTCGCCACCACGATGGCGCCGGCTTCGCGCAGCCGTGCGATAGGCTCGGACGTGCCGGCCGACGGTGCGTCGCCGTCGTGGATGGCGCTGCCGTGCCAACGCTTCATACCGGCAATGTGGTAGCTGTCTTTCACCACCACGGGCACGCCGTCAAGCGGGCCTTTCGGGCATCCGGCGGCCCAGCGCTGCTCGCTTTCGCGCGCCTCGTCAAGCGCCGTGGGACTGATTTGGCTGATGGCGTTCACCGTGTCAGCCACCTCTTCGGCGTATGCCAGCTGCGCCTTGATCGCCTCGATGGGCGAAAGTTCGCGGCGGCGGTACGCCGAGCGGAATTGTGCGGTTCCGAATAGCATGTGTGCTCCTAACCGAAGTGTTCGGGAAGCATTGTCCATGCCCGGTGTTTCGCGTTTTCGACCCCTGCGTAGAAGCTACGTAACGAAAAGCGTTCGGAATTGTTTCAAAACGCGAAACGAATTGTTTCGTTTCGGCACGAAACCGTTTTGCAACGGGGTTGGCGGTACGGTTAGCACCAAGAAAACGATGTGCGCGAGCGTTATTGTTGCCGCGCACAAGCGCTTGCGTTGTTGATTGTTGCGATTGGGGCGTTGCCGCTGCGGTTGCACTGCAGCGGCAGCCGCGGTTGCGGCTGTGGCTGCCGCTGCAGCTATGGTCGGCAGCGCGCTGTTTGCGTGATGCCGTGACGGGTGGCGTTGCTGTTGTGCGCGAGCGTTATATAAGGACGAGGAGGATAGCGTGCCTGCAAGAAAACGTGGCTCACGGCCGCTGCCCCATGCATTGGGGCTGAAGGATATAGAACCTTTACCTGCTGCGGGCGGGGCGGGCAAGCTGGCGGCGTTTGCGGTGTACAGGCCGGGGTCGCTGGCACCGTGGTGGCTGCACCAGGGTGTGTGCGCTGCGTGGGGTTTGGACGTGTTCCGAACGGAGTTGCGCCTGGTCACCGTGTCGGAAAACGCTACGTTTTCGGTGCTGGTGGACGAAAAGCCGTACGCGATGGCGCGCGTGAGCCAGCCGGGGTATGCCGGCGGGGCGCTTGCGGTGGCGTCGGAGCTTGCGTGGGTGCGCGCGCTGGGGCGCATTGCAGACGTGAACGTGGTGGAGCCCGTGCCCATGGCGTCGGGCTTCGATGTGGCCACCATTCGCGACGAAGGCGGGTTCGAGTGGCTGTGCGTGTGTACACGCTACGTCCCCGGGGCCACGCTTGAGGTGCCGGCGGACCCTTCGCGCTGGTACGAAACCATCGGCGCGTGTGCCGCGCGCATGCACGAGCAATCGCGCCAGTGGCGCCCACCGCAAGGCTTCACGCGTTTTACCTGGGACATTGACGCGATGGTGGGTGACTACCCGCGCTGGGGCAGCTGGCGTGACGCGCCGCTTTCCGCCGACGAGTCGTTTTTGTTCGACCGCGCGGAGTGGGCGGCGCGCGACGTAGTGGCACGCCAGGGCCGTACGCCGGCGAACTGGGGGCTTATCCATGCCGACCTGCGCCCTTCCAACATCATCGTTGGGCCGGACGGGCAGCTTACGCTTATCGACTTCGACGATTGCGGCTATTCGTGGTTTTTGTACGATTTCGCCGCCGCGCTTACGTTTGTGGAACATAAACCCTACGCGCCGGCGATGGCGCAGCACTGGGTGGAGGGCTACCGCAGCGTGGCCGCACTCAGCGACGCGCAGCTGGAGTTTGCCTGCGCGCTATCCATGCTGCGTCGCTTGCAGATGATTGGGTGGACGCGCAACCATTACCGCGACGCGCTGCCCGAAGGCCTGCTAGACGAGCAAATCCCCGGCACCGTCACCTGCGCCGAACGCTACCTGGAAAACCCTCTCTGGCTGTTCGACTAAAGCCCCAACAAGCCTACGCCTCTGCCAACAACGCCTGATCGATATTCCATGGCTACTTCCAAACGAGTTTCTGGGAGCGTCTTGCTTCCTTTGCGTTCGCAAAACGTTGCCTTGTGTAAACTTTTTGCGAGGCTGAAGCATACAGGCACGAACAGCTTATTATGGGTGCGGGAAAAACGCGAAAGACGAGAACGTCGCATTGATATGGGGGAATAGCATGCTGTTGAGCGAGCTTGCGCGCGGAGGCGCGGGCGTGGTCGAAGCTGTGCAGGGTGAAGGATCTGTTCGCCGACACTTACTTGATATGGGTCTGACGCCTAATGCCGTGGTCACGCTGCAGAAAATGGCGCCTATGGGCGACCCTATCCAGGTGACGGTGCGCGGTTACGAGCTGACGCTGCGCCTTAGCGAGGCGAACAACGTGCACGTGCGCCCGCTTGACCAGGCGAAAGATGTCGCATCGTCGGCCGCAGGCGCAACCGCGTCCGACGCTGCACCTGCAAACGCCCCCGCGCGGGGCGAGCGCAAGCCCATGCCGCACCCCGGGTTAGGCGAGTTCGGCCCGGCTGAAGAGGCGTATCGCGCCCACGCGCGCCGCGCCACAGCCAAAACCGGCCCGCTCACGTTCGCTTTGGTGGGCAACCAGAACTGTGGCAAAACCACGCTGTTCAACCAGCTTACCGGCGCAAACCAGCATGTAGGCAACTTCCCGGGCGTCACGGTCGACCGTAAAGACGGTGCCATCCGCGGCCACGCCGAGGCAACCGTCACCGACCTGCCGGGCGTGTACTCGCTTTCGCCGTACTCCAACGAGGAAATCGTCACACGCGATTTTTTGCTTGACGAAAAGCCTGACGGCATCATCAACATCGTCGACGGTACGAACATCGAGCGCAACCTGTACCTCACCATGCAAATCATGGAGCTGGGCATCCCCATGGTGTTGGCGCTGAACATGATGGACGAGGTTGAGGCCAACGGCGGCACGGTGCGCGTGAACGAATTGGAGGCTGAGCTGGGCATTCCCGTGGTGCCCATTTCCGCGGCAAAAAACGAAGGCGTTGACGAGCTGGTGGATCACGCCCTGCACGTAGCGCGTTTCGATGAGGCGCCCGGTCGCATTGACTTTTGCCCCGCAAGCGCTCACGAGCACGATCCGCTTGGCGCCGTGCACCGCTGCATTCACGCAACGGGCCACATCATCGAGCCGTTTGCCGAGCAGGCGCACATCCCTACGCGTTTTGCCGCCACGAAGATGGTTGAAGGCGACGAGCTGATCGAGCGCAAGCTTGACCTGCCCGAATCCGCCGTGTCGTCCGTGCGCGAGCTAACGGCCGCCATGGAAGCCGATGCAGGCATGGATGCAGAGGCGGCGCTGGCAAACATGCGCTTCGCCTTCCTTGCTAATTTATGCAACTCTACGGTGGTGCGCCCGCAGGAAAGCCGCGAACACAAGCGCAGCGTTGCAGTTGACAAGCTGTTGACCGGGCGTTTTACTGGCATTCCGTGCTTTTTCGCCATCATGGCCGCCGTGTTCGTGCTGACGTTCAGCTTTGTGGGCGCTGCGCTTTCCGACCTGGTAAGCGGTGGCGTTGACTGGTGCTTGGAGGCGCTTGCCGCCGGCTGCGAGGCGTGGGGCCTTAATCCCGTGGCACAATCGCTGTTGGTAGACGGTGTGGGTGCCGGCGTGGGTGCGGTCATCGGCTTTCTGCCCACCATCGTCACGCTGTTCTTCTTCCTGTCCATTTTGGAAGACTCGGGATACATGGCGCGCGTGGCGTTTGTTATGGACCGCCCCATGCGCAAAATCGGCTTGTCGGGTCGCTCCATTGTGCCGCTGCTGATGGGCTTCGGCTGCTCGGTGCCTTCCATCATGGCCACGCGCACCCTGTCAAGCGAGCGTGACCGCAAAATGACCACCATGCTGGTGCCGTTCATGAGCTGCAGCGCAAAGCTGCCTATATATTCCCTGATCGTGGGCGCGTTTTTTCCGCGTGCCATGCAGCCGTTCGTCATGATCGGGCTGTATGCGTTCGGCGTGGTCGTGGGCATCGTGTTTGCGGCCGTGCTGAAACGGGCGCGTTTCCGCGGCCAGCCGGTGCCGTTTGTCATGGAGCTGCCGAACTACCGCCTGCCTGCTGCAAAATCCGTGGCGCGCCTGGTATGGGACAAGGCGAAGGGCTTCGTGAAGAAGGCGTTCACCGTGGTGCTTGCCGCATGCGTGATCATCTGGTTCTTGCAAACGTTCGATGTGCGCTTAAACGTGGTGGACGACGTGGACGCAAGCCTGCTCGCCGGTATTGGCGGGCTTATTGCTCCGCTGTTCGCGCCGTTGGGCTTTGGCGATTGGCGCGCGGCTACGGCCCTTATGACGGGCTTCATGGCGAAAGAGAGCGTGGTGTCAACGTTAACGCAGGTCATGGGCGAGGGCGTAGACCTTACCATGCTGTTCACACCTGCAACGGCGCTTGCGTTTCTGGCGTTTGTGCTGCTGTACACGCCGTGCGTGGCCGCCATCGCCACCGTGCGCAGCGAGCAAGGCGGCGTGCGTGCGGCGCTTGAGATGGTGCTTTTGCAGTGCGGCATCGCCTGGGTGGTTTCGCTGGCGGTGCACGTGATAACGTCGCTGGTCACCGGTAACATTGCGGATGCGCTCAGCGTACCCGGCTTGGTGGCGGCGGTTGTAATTGTGGCTGCCATCGGCATATACCTCACGCGTCAGCGAACCGACCTCGAGCTAAAAGTAGGCTGCAAAACCTGCCCCTCAACCTGCAAACACACCGGAGGCTGCTGCCACTAGCAGAAGCGCAGTTGCGCTGACGTTATTCAAATCGTGCTTGCAGCGTTTTGAGCGCATTGCCGGGCGTGAGCGCTGCAACGGGCGCGTGGGCTATCAGCTGCTGGTCGTTCGTAACCAGAAGCGTGGCTTTTGCCTGGTCAGCTGCGGCAAGCACCAAGTTGTCTTCGAAATCGTCATGTACGGTTCGCATTTTGGCCGCATACCACACGTCGGCCTGCGCCGCCTGCGTTGCGCATGTCTGCGTTTCGTCAGCTCGCAAGCCCCGCATCTTGCAAACGCACGTCGCGCAAGCCTGCAAGTTCGGTGCCCCGCAAACGCACATCATGCAAGCGCACCTCGCAATCGAGGGCTCCATCTGCGTAGCGCGCATGCTTAAGAGGTCGTTGCCCGTCCCCATAGGTGCGTCAGCCATTCCAATATGCAGCGAAAACGACGGTTTTTCGGCAGGATCGCGACATGTTGGAATGCAATTCGCTTTCAAATAGGCAATTTTGTTCTACATGCAACAAAATGAGGCGTGAAAAGGGTTGATAATACGATAAAGCTAACAGAAAGTAGGGCAAAAGCGTGCTTTGCGTCGCCAATATGGCCAAACGCGTTCCAATTACTTGCGAAGTTGCCGAAAAACCGTCATGTTCGCTGTAAGTTGGAACCAGTGCCGCTTTTGCTCGTGAACGAAGGGAGTCGCTCGTGCCGCTTCGCAATGTGCCAACCGATGCTGCGGCGTCGCTTGCGCAGCTTATCGATATTCGCCCAGGTCAGGTGTCCAGCATGACGCTTACTCGCAATGCAGGGTTCGACCTTGTGCTGCTGGCGTTCGCGCCAGGCGAAAGCGTCAGCGAGGAGGAATACTTCGGCGACACGCTCTATTACCTGGTAGAAGGCGCGGCGTGTGTCGTGTTTTCCGACAGTCGCATTGCGCTTGAAGCGGGCCAGGTGCTGCGCGTGCCCGCGCATGTACAGCACGCTGTGGAAAGCGCAAGGGGCGAAGGCTTTAAGCTGCTGCAATTGAACGCGCACGAGTAGTGGCAGCATCTCGTCAGATACCCCCACGCATCCACGCGGCCATGGGGGGCGCAATGCGAGTGCAATAAATTAATACAACCGGTTAAAATCGGTGACCGATCGGTGAAAGCAACCATTGTCATCCCAGGTCATAACAAAGAAAGGAAACTCAAATGGCTGAGCTTATCAAAAATGTAGAGCATGCGAGCATATTCTCCCTGGCCAACCTCGTTGAAATCGAGCCGGGCCGCGTGAACAGCCTTACGCTGTCGCAAACGCCGGGCTGCAAAATGACGGTGTTCGCTATCGACGCCGACGAAGGCATGGCAAGCCATGCGGCATCGGGCGATGCGCTCATTACGGTGCTTGAGGGCACGGGCGAGATAACCGTCAACGGCGTTCCGCATCAGCTTTCCGCAGGTCAATCCATTGTTATGACGTCTGGAAGCCCGCACAGCGTGCGTGGCGTCACCCCGTTTAAGATGCAGCTTGTTGTGGTGAAGCCCACGGAATAGCATTTGCTTGCGATAACGAGCACGCGCCGGAAAATCGCGTTAGTTTGTGACTTGCTGAGATTCGGTAAGGTAGAATCGACTTGCGTAAAGCTCTGACCTGGTGTTTTACGCGAGCGAGTTTTTATCTACCCGCCATGTTCGGATTAAGTCACAAACTAACGCGATTTTCCGGCATGGTCGCAGTCTTTTGCGCAGAGGTAGACCTCGTGCGGCACGCCTTGCGTTTAGGATGGGCAAGATGCCGCATGTCGAGAAGCAGCTTAGGCAGGTAAACCTGAAATTGCGATAGCTACTCTTTGGTTGCTACGGCGCGAACAGCTCGCCGGGCATTCGCTGCCCGCCTCTAAACCCAACCGCGCCAATAGGAAATGTTAAGACTTTGTGACGATGCCGCGCTTGTGGGTTGACCTTCGCTCCAAAAGCGCGATTATAGACCGCGTTGAAACGCAAAGGGCGTTCAACCGGGACGCGAAAGCGTCCCGCACTGTTGCACCACCTGGTGCGCAAACCGTAAGGAAGCAATGATGACCTGCGCAAATCTGGACATTCGAATTATCAGCTCCATTATCTAGGGTCCGGGTTGCACCTGCTGCCCGAACCCTAACGGGCAGCTGATGGTTTCGCGAGCCGGAGGCTGTTTGAGAAAAACGGCCTCCGGCTTTTTTACGTTGTCTCCCCGACGACGTTGGCATCTCCCCATGAACACTGCGCATGCAGATTCACCTCACCGTATGTCAAAACTCGCCGCGCCGTTTTTCTCAAACAGCTTCCAGAGCGCAAGCCGGTTATCAAACGGCGCCGCGCAGCGCAAAGACGCGCCGTGTGGCAAGGAAAGGCAAGGCGAAGGAAATGTCAGAAGAACTATTGCGAAAGCCTCTGATGAGGGGGGATAAGCGCAAAGCGCGCACCTCGAAACTCTCAAGCTTTGGGGCGAACCTGAGCGCAGGTTTTGGCCTGAAGCTCGCGCCGGCAACCGCGGGTGCGGTGCAAGCAAGTGCGCCGGATTCGCGCACCGCCAACGTGAAGCTTGCGCGTGCGGGCATGTCTGGCACGCTGGTGCCTGCCGGTGCCGCGGCGGGCGCAGCTGTTGCCACTGCCCCCGCAAAGTCGCAGGTCAAGCGTGATTCAACGCTTGAGGTTATGGTTGCGTCCATGATTGGCACGGCCATTGAGTTCTACGATAACTACTGCTATTCCATCGCCGCGGCAAGTTATTTCGGCCTGATTTTCTTCACCGACGTTGCGAAGTCCGACCCGGTGCTGGCAACGTTGCTTGCGTTCGTCACGTTCGCCGTCAGCTTTTTGGCGCGCCCGTTCGGCAGCCTTTTGTTCGGGCACTTCGGTGACCGCTTGGGGCGCAAGAAAACCCTGGTGGCGGCCCTGATGCTTATGGGTTGTGCAACGTTTTGCGTAGGCTTGCTGCCTGGCTACGACGTGCTTGGCCCGGCGGCCGTGGTGCTGCTGTGCGTGTGTCGCGCGTGCCAGGGCCTGGGGCTTGCAGGCGAGTGGTCGGGTGCCGCGCTGGTGGCAACCGAGAACGCGCCGGCCAACAAGCGCGCGCTGTTCGGCAGCTTCCCGAACCTGGGCGCGCCCATCGGCTTTTTCTGCGCGTACGGCGTGAACCTGCTGCTTGACCTGGTGCTTTCCGCTGATGCGATGGTTGCCTGGGGCTGGCGCATCCCGTTTTTGCTCTCCTGCTTGCTGGTTGTGGTCGGCCTGGTGGTGCGCTTGCGCATGAGCGAGACGCCCGTGTACCAAAAGGCTTCCGCTGAAAATCGCACCACGAAAACCCCGCTGCGCGACCTGTGCCATCATTGGCGCCGCGTGGTGCTGGGCACGGCAACCATGTCCATCACCTACACGCTGTTCTACGTGCTTGGCACCTGGTCGCTGTCCTACGGCGTGTCTACGCTAGGCTTCACGCAGCAGCAATATTTGGGCATGCAAATGGTGTCCGTGTTCTTCTTCGCCGGGTTCATTTTGGTGGGCTGCCTGACCGCCGACAAGCGCGGCCGCAAGCCGGTTTTGCTGGTAGGCAATGTGTGCACGCTGTTGTTTGCCCTGGTAGCGCCTTCGTTGCTGGCCGCGCATAGCGTGCTTTCGGTCATGGTGTTCCTGTGCGTGGGCTTTGCCTGCATGGGCGCAATCTTCGGGCCGTGCGGTAGCTACCTGCCCGAGTTGTTCCCCGCAAAGGTGCGCTACTCCGGAGCTGGCCTGAGCTACAACCTGGCAGCCATCACCGGCGGTGCGTTCGCACCTACTATCGCGTCGGCGCTGGTCATGAGCTTCGGCATCCAGGCGCTGGGCTGGTACCTGGGCGGCATGGCTGCAGTTGCCCTGGTGGCGCTCGTGTTCTTCCGCGAAAGCAAGGACGTAGACTTCGAGAAGTAAAGCGTTAGGGTTTGCGCCTGCCGCCTCGATGGCATAGGCGGCAGGCCGATATGGATGAGCGGTTGCGCGGGCTGCGCATGAGAAAGGTCGCGCACAACGTGTTGCAGAAAAGCGGGATGAGGTCTTAGCAGACTTATCCCGCTTTTGCTGTGGCGGCACGCGTTACAGCGCTTCAACCTCGGCTAGCGTGGGGATGGCTTGCTGCGCGCCTACGCGCGTGCAGGTGAGTGCACTGGCACGGCATGCCAGGTCCATAGCCTGCGCAAGTGGCGTGCCGGCGGCTTGCGAGGCGCACAACGCACCAATATAGGTATCGCCCGCGCACGTGGTGTCCACCGCGTCAACTTCCGGCGCCGCAACAGACAGCATCTCGCCTTCGGGCGTGCGCAGCATGCTGCCGCGTGCTCCCAGCGTTACTACCGGGCACTTCACGCCCGTTGCCGCCAGCGCCTCAAGCGCGCTGCGACAGCTGGCGTCGTCGGCGGGGTAGATGCCGCAAATCAGCTCGCACTCGCTTTCGTTCACCACCAGCATGTCCAGGCACGCCAGCACGTGTGCGGGCACCGCCCGCGCCGGCGCGGGGTTCAACACCGTGAACATCCCGCGCGCATGCGCATCGGCAATGGCGGCCATAGTGGCATCGAAATCGCACTCCAGCTGCGTGAGGAACACGTCGCCCGGTTGCGCAAGTTCGTCCAGGTCACCAGCCACATAGCTAGCGGACAGCGCATGGTTTGCGCCCGCGTTCAGCACGATGCAGTTGTCGCCGCCCACGCGCGTGATCACGGCAACGCCGGTGGGCGTGCCCTCGATGCGCGCCAGGTGCTCGCACTTCACGCCTGCCGCCTCAAGCGACGTACGCATCTGTTCGCCAAACGCATCGCCGCCCACGGCGCCGAGCATATACACGTTGCCACCCATGCGTGCGCAGGCCACGGCCTGGTTTGCGCCTTTGCCGCCGGGGTTGGTGACGAAATTGCCGCCGTTGATGGTTTCGCCCAGCTGCGGCATGCGCGGCGCCTCAATGGACAGGTCCATGTTCAGGCTGCCGAAAACGATAACCTTGCTCATTGCGGGTCCTTTCTAGTGAATTGCGCCCGCCAGTTGGGTGCGGCGGACAAACGGGGATGCCTTCCGTGCATGGTTGTGCAGCTTGCGCAGGGCGTGCAACCCGGGCAGCACGCTGCCTGGGTTGCACGCGCGCCAACTCGCCCGCCCAGCCGCTGGCCGTGCGTTTAGCTCAAATCGGCATCCTCGGGCTTGGGGATCAAGAAACTGCAGGCCAAAGCCGCAATCAGCAGAATCGCGCCCATAACCATGGCAGCTGCGTAGCCGCCAGCCGCGCCGGCCTGCGCTGCATAGGCGTCCATGGCGGCGTACAGCACGGCAAACGACAGGCCCGCGCCCAGGTTGAACGCGCCGGCGTTCATGCCCGGCAGGTACCCGGGGTTGTCCTTCGGCGACAGTACAATGCCCAGACCGTTGAGCATAATGTTGCCCATGCCGGCGTACGAAATGCCCAGCACCACGGAAATGACCACGAGTACCACTACGCTGGTGTTATGCGCCACGAACACGCCGAACAGCGCGCCCAAAATGGAAACCACCAGGCCCACGCGCAGCACGGTGCGATACCCGAACTTGCTGGCCAGCACGCCGGACACCGGCCCAAACGCCAGGCCCAGCAGCGCGTACGGCGTCAGCGTGGCAAAGCTTACCACGTCGGCGCCTAAGGCAACGCCCAGCTCGGCGTCCTGCGCCATGGCCGGCACCACGCCGTTCATAATGGCGAACACGCCGGTCATGGTCAGCAGCGTGGTCAGCAGCAGGCCCCAGGTGCGGCGCTGCTTGAGGTAGCGCGTGGCAACCATAGGCTCGGCCATGCGCTTCTCCACGTTCCAGAACATCACGAAGAACACGGCGGCCACAACCACCAGCACGCCCACCATCATCCAGTCGGCGGCGGCCAGCTTCTGAATCTCGTTGATGGCCAGATAGGCGCTCAAAAACGCCACGCCCAGCGTTACCACGCCGGCCCAGTCCATCTTCGGGCTACCCTCGGCGGTAGACTCGCGCGAGCACACGGCAACCAGCACCACGGCCACCGCGGCTACGCCGGCCATGCAGATGAACACGCTGCGGAAGCCGAAGTTGCCGGCCAGCCAGCCACCCAAAATGGCGTCGACGCCGGCAATGCCGCCGTTTACCGAGGTCAGAACGGCCATCAGTTTCGCGTAACGCGTTTCTTCCGTTACGGCTTGGTGCAGCATGATCAGGCACATGGGCACCACAGGGCCGGCTACGCCCTGCATGATGCGGCCTACCATCAGCATGGTGACGTCCTGCGCCGCGGCGCTTACCACGCAGCCGATGCCGGTGATGGCCAGCATGCCGCAGAGCACTTTCTTGCGGCCTACGATGTCGGCCAAACGGGGCAGGAACAGGGAAAACAGCGCAGCGGCCGTAAAGAACACCGTTTGCGTGTTGCCGATTTCCACCGCGGTGGTGTGCAACTCGTTTTGCATGGCCACCAGCGCCGGGGACAGCATGGACGCGTTCAGCTGGAACGCGAAGATGGCCACCAGCAGCGCGGCCATAAGGGCGACGATGCTCTTGCCGCCCGCGTCAAGGGTTTTTGCTTGCGAATCGTGTGCCATTGCGGGTTATCCAATCCTCTCGATGGCGTCGGTTACCAGGTTCCAGAATTTGTCGAAGTCCAGCTCGCAGGCCACTTGCGTGTGACATTCCTCGGCGCTCGGCTCGGGGCCGCGCAGGTCGGCCACGGTCATGCCCAGCGTCAGCTCGCTGTGAATCTCCACGTCAAGCGGGCAGCGGCGCGTTGTCATGACGGTCGGGTCGATCAGGTAGGCCACGGTGCAGGGGTCGTGCACTGGCGGGTCCACGAAGTCCTGGTTGTCCTGGTAGGTTTTGCGGAAGAAGTCCATCAGGCCGGACACGAACGTAGCCAGCGGCGTGCCGATCGCCTGGATGCGCTGCTGCACGGCGGGCGTGCACAGCGCCTGGTGCGTCAGGTCCAGGCCCACCATGGTAAGCGGCCAGGG
>ERZ808240.532-NODE-532-length-49427-cov-11.104290_pt1 | contig 49427 bp, 40 predicted proteins | sample MGYA00521084_ERZ808240 | MGnify/ENA primary metagenome ERZ808240 (study PRJEB31516, sample SAMN03275571) | gut metagenome | biome: mammalia-associated habitat; material: feces | host: Papio cynocephalus | place: Kenya | collected 2012-08-06 ...
CGGGGGATACGCCCGGTATCGAAACGACGGTCGAGGACCTCGACAGGACGGTCCCACACGCGCTGATCATTCGCAGCATTTTGGGTAGAGGCGCCGTTTTGACGTGCCTGCTGTTGGAAACGGGCATCGATCTTGAACTGGGTCGTCGGTTGGGCACCGCCAAAAACACGAGATTCCTCGGCCTCGCGGACACGACGCTCTTCACGATGCTCCGCGACACCCAGGGAAGCCGCATAGAATCCGACGCCCGCAAAGGCGCCGACGGTAAAGGAAATGGCATTCGAGGCCACGATTTCATGCACGGGACCAAACGGCAGCGTGGCAGCATAGACGACGACAGGAGCGGCGACACCGAGCCCGCACGAAAGACCGGCCAGAACGGCACGCTGTTTATGTTTCGAAGAAGCCATCGAGCTCTCCTTCATCCCTAACGCCAATAGGGCCTCATGATCTCTACAATCCGGCCGCGCGCGAATAGATGAAGCGGGGTTAGTCCCCAGGCAACGGATGTGGTTCGTTTCATCTGCATTATTCCGTCGCGAAGCTCTTGAGTATTATGCGAAACGCTTGGGGCGAATGCAAGGTTAAACATGCCTTTAACTGCGGAAAACAGCCGAGCGACCAAGCGTATGATAGATGTACGCCCTCCCAGCGAAAAGGACAAGGGCTGAAGAATACCGTACAACCGCCAGATCGGAGAGAATATGCGCAACATCGCCATCGTCACCGGCGCCTCATCGGGCCTCGGTCGAGAATTCATCAAACTGATCGACGCCGGGGAGGCGGGCAGGATCGACGAGATCTGGGCCATCGCCCGACGCGCAGACCGTCTGGAGGCGCTCAAGCGCACGACCGTCTTGCCGGTACGGACATTTTCCCTCGATCTGTGCGATATGTCCTCCTGCGACACCATCGAGCAGGCGCTGAACGAGGACGGGAGCCGAAAGGTTTCGCTTCTCATCAACAACGCGGGATTTGGCACGTTCGGGGATTTTCGCGCACAAGGCCAAGATGACGCCATCCGTATGATGCGCCTTCTGATGCAGGCGCCGGTTGAGCTGACCTACCGCGCGCTCCCTTTTATGGTAGCCGGCTCGCGCATCATCAACACGGCAAGCGTCGCGGCGTTTATCCCCCAACCGCAACTCGCCGTCTACAGCACCTGCAAGCGGTTCATACTCGATTTCTCTCGGGCGCTCGGGGTCGAACTCGAGGGCACCGGAATTACCGTCACCGCCCTTTGTCCCAAATTCATGCATACCGAGTTCCTGGCACAAGCCGGCGACAGCGAAGCTGCAAACCGCATGTGCCGTATCGGGTTCGAATCCGCCGAGCGCGTCGCGAAAAAGGCCATCGCAGCTGCAAACACGGGGCGCGAGCTCTGCATCCCATCACTCGATATGAAGGCGCTTTACGTAGCTGCCAAGTTGCTCCCCTATCGCACTGTGATCGCCGCTGAACGTATCATCGGTGTGATTTAGCGCACGCCGACGTCATCCCTCGTCTAAGAACAGAAAGACATTGTGCAATCAGACCGACCGGTTCCTATCGATTGCGGGTTTCCAACGTCCACCTCAACGTAATAGCCCCGCACCATCACTGCGACGGTGTGGGGCTACGTTCTATAACCGGCACGATAATGTTTTCGAGGCTCAAATCCTCGCCTTAGTACTGCGCCTCGTGCTCGTTGGCCTTCTTGGCGGTGCGAACCAGGAACTCCTGGTTGTTGTCGGTGCCCTTGAGACCCTTGATGAACGAGGCGGCTGCGCGCTCGGTGTTGTTCATGCCGGCAAGGATGCGGCGCAGCCCAAAAACGAACGGACGCATCTGCTCGTCCACAAGCAGATCCTCGTTGCGCGTACCGGATGCAACGGGGTCGATAGCCGGGAAGATACGGCGATCGGCGAGGTCGCGGTCGAGCTTGAGCTCCATGTTGCCGGTGCCCTTGAACTCCTCGAAGATGACCTCGTCCATCTTGGAGCCCGTATCGACGAGCGCCGAGGCGAGAATCGTGAGGGAGCCGCCGTTCTCGATGTTTCGGGCGGCGCCGAGGAAACGCTTGGGCGGGTACAGCGCGGCGGAATCGACACCGCCGGAGAGGATGCGACCCGACGCCGGCGCGGCCAGGTTGTAAGCACGCGCAAGACGGGTGATGGAGTCGAGCACCACGACGACATCCCCGCCGAGCTCGACGATGCGCTTGGCGCGTTCGATCACGAGCTCGGACACGCGGGTGTGGTTGTCGGCTGGCATGTCGAACGTCGAGGCCACGACCTCGCCCTTGATGGACCGCTGCATGTCGGTGACCTCTTCGGGGCGCTCGTCGACGAGCAGGCAAATCAGGTGCACCTCGGGGTTGTTGATCGAGATGGACTGGCAGATCTTCTTGAGGATGGTGGTCTTGCCGGCCTTGGGCGGCGACACGATCAAGCCGCGCTGACCCTTGCCGATCGGCGACACGATGTCGATCGCGCGACCGGTAATGGAGTCTTTACCGTGTTCCATGCGGAGCGGCTCGTTGGGATAGATCGGCGTCAGGTCGCTGAACTTGGGGCGCTTGCGGGCCTCCTCGGGGTCGAGGCCGTTGATGGTCTTGATCTTGGAGAGCCCGGGGAACTTATCGTTGGCGCGCGACGGGCGTAGCGTGCCCTCGATGACATCACCGGAGCGCAGACGCGCCGCACGGATCATGTTCGCGGGAACGAAGGCGTCATCGCGGCTTGGCATGTAACCGTGGGCGTGGATGTGGCCGTAGCCCTCGTTGGCGATCTCAAGGATGCCCTTGATGTCACGGAAGCCCTCGAGCTTGGCGGCAGTGGTATAGATCTCCTCGACGAGCTCGGCTTTCTTCTTGCCGGTCGTCTCGATCTCGAACTCCTTCGCCTTCTCGCGGAGCTCGGCGACCTTCATCGCGGCGAGTTCCTCACGGGAGAGCGTGGGCTCGGTCGGCGTGTTGTAGCGATCCTTGTTGCGCTGCTTTCGGTCGCGCTGGCGCTGACGACGGTCGTTACGGTCGTCTTTGCGGTCGTTGCGATCCTCGTTGCGATCGCGCTTATGCTGACGACGGTTCTGATGGCCGCCCTCATCGGATTTGGCCGATTTGTCATTCTCGGACTTGTCGGCCTTGTCGGATTTTTCACCCTTGTCCCGGGTCTCATCCTGACTTTGAGCGTCCTCTTCGTTGCCAGATGCCTGAGCGGCGTCATCGACGGGCTGATCGGCCTTCTTCTTGCGACGGGTACGCTTGGGCTTCTCCGACTGGTCTGAGGAAACTTCGGATGCGGCGTCCTCGGGAGCATGAACCTCGGATGAGTCGCTCGCATCCCGCTTGGACGAGCGCTTGGTAGCGGCGCGGCGACCGCGGCCGGGACGCACGTCCTCATGGGAGGAGTCAACCGTCTCGGAGGCCTCAGCCGGATCAGAGGAATCGGATGCGGTGCTTGAATCGCCCTGTGCGGCCTGTTGGGCGGCGAGAGCGGCCGCAGCCGCCTTCTCGGCCTCGATGTAGGCTTTGGGCTTGCGACCTCGGCGGTGCGGACGAAGAGCGGGGTCGACGATCGGAGCCTCGGCGTCTGCCTTCTGCGTCTCGGAGGGAGCAGTATCTTCAACGGTCTCGTTAGCGGCCTTTTTCACCGTCCGGCGTCGCGTGCGGGCGGGGCGCTCGGGCTCGACAGCCAAACCGGTACCGCCCTCGGACTCCGCAGCGTTCGTCGCCGTTGGACGATCCGATTCAGAGACAAGCTCGCTTAACGCGGCAGCTTCGCGTTCCGCGGCTTTGCGCTGCGCACGAACGACCTGCGCTTGGCTGACCTGTGCCAGCGCGCGGGCCTGGGCGACCTCGTCGGAGACAGGAGCCGCACTCTCCCCCGCATCGCGCTTAACTCGCGTCGTACGACGCGCACGGGGCTTGGTCTCGGATTTCGAATCGGAATCCGATTCCTGCTTCGCATCCGTTGCAGCATCCGTCGCAGACCCAGCACCCTCGGAAGCAGCCTTCTTGGTCGTGCGGCGCGTTCGCTTGGGCTTTACCGAGGTCTCCTCGACCGGAGACTCGGTCTTTTCCACCCTCTCGGCCTGCTCGACAACCATATTCTCGGCGTTTGCGCTCGTCGCGTGCTCAGCAGTCTCGGTCGAAGCGGCCGCTATTTGATTTTGTTCCTGTTGATCAGACACAGTGTTTGCTCAACTTTCCCATCAAGCCCTGTGGACATGTGCCTTCTGCTCATATCTCCGGCAGGGCATATTAAAAACATTCCAAGCCGAACAAAAGACAACGTCGGCTTCATTGAACTGTATAAAAAGACGATTGCGCCATTGCGCAGGGCCAGTGTACCACAACAAGCATTTTCAACAAGAAAAAAGCCCGGCACCGAAAGGTGCCAGGCTTAAATGAATCGCAGGTTAAGCAAAAGCCAGCGAGCCAGTCTCCGCCGTTGTCCAAACGGCGGAACCTCCCTACATCTGCTCGGGAGCGGAAACGCCGACCAGCGAAAGCACGAGCTTGAGTGCCACGCGCACGGCATCGCAGGCGGCAAGGCGCGCACGCGAGAGCTCGGCATCGACGGGATGTCCCTCGCTCGGGAGCACCTGGCAAGAGGCATAGAAGCTGTGGAAGTCACCGGCCAGCTCCTCGGCGTAGTGCGTCAGACGGAACGGGGCGCGGTCGCGCGCGCAGCTCGCGATGAGGTCGGTGAGCTCGTTGAGCTTGCGGGAGAGCGCGAGCTCGGTCTCGTCGGTCAGCAGGGCGTAGTTCACGTCGTCGCCGATCGCCTTCTGCGCGACGGCCTCCATGCCCATCTCATCGGCCTGCTCGGCGGTGACGTCGGCAGCACGACGCAGGATGGAGCACACGCGGGCGTGGGCGTACTGCACGTAGTAGACGGGGTTCGTGTTGTCGCGCTTCTTGACGGCCTCGATATCGAAATCCACCATCTGGTTGGAGCTCTTGGAGATGAGCGTGTAGCGCGCGGCGTCCGAGCCGACCTCGTCCACGAGCTCCTGCAGGGTCACCATGGTGCCCTTGCGCTTGGACATACGGACGGGCTTGCCGTTACGCAGCAGGTTCACGAGCTGGCCGAGCAGGACCTCGAACTTGCCGGGATAGCCGAGCGCGTCGCAGACGCACTTGACACGGTTGATGTAACCGTGGTGATCGGCGCCCCAGATATCGATAACGTGGTCGACGCGCTGGAACTTGTCCCAATGGTAGGCGACGTCCGACGCGAAGTAGGTGTACTCGCCGTCGGTCTTGATAAGGACGCGGTCCTTGTCGTCACCGAGATCGGTGGAGCGGAACCAGAGCGCGTCGTCCTTCTTGTAGAGATAGCCCATCTTGTCGAGCTTCTCGAACGCACGGTCCACCGCCGAAGTGCCGGCCGTGGGGCCCTCGGTATCCTTGACGTAGAGGGAGCGCTCGGAGAACCAGACGTCGAAGTCACAGTTCACGGCATGGCAGAGGTTGCGCATGTTGTCGACCATCTTGACGTAGCCGCGCTCGCGGAAGCTCATCATGCGCTCGTGCGGATCGGCCTCGACCCACTTGTCGCCGTCCTCGCGCCAGAACTCCGCCGCCTCGTCGATGATGTAGTCGCCGCCGTAGGAGTCCTTGCCAAGCGTCTCGGCGAACTGGTCCTGATACGGATGCGTCTCGGGGTGCTCGTCCGCCTCGTCGGCGACGAAGGCGTCGCGATCGGCGACGAGGATCTTGTGCGCCCCGTCGATGTCGACGCCCTGCTTGGCGATGATGTCGGCGAGCTGCATGTAGCGAACCGAGATCGAGTTGCCGAAGGTGTTCATCTGATTGCCGTGGTCGTTGATGTAGAACTCGCGCTCGATGTCATAACCGGCGTGGCTCATGACGCGGCAGAGGGAGTCGCCGAGCGCAGCCCAGCGGCCGTGACCGATATGCATGGGACCCACGGGGTTGGCGGAGACGAACTCGACCTGGGTCTTGAGGCCGCCACCGACATTGGACTTGGCGAAGTCCATGCCCTTGGCACGGGCCTCGGCGAAGACGGCGTTCTTGGTGGCGACGGACAGATAGAAGTTGATGAAGCCCGGGCCGGCGATCTCGACCTTCTCGATGGCCTCGTTCTGGGGCATGTGGGCCACGACGGCCTCAGCGATCTTGCGGGGCGCGCAGTGGGCGAGCTTGGCGGACTTCATGGCCATGGTGGAGGTCCACTCGCCGTGAGAAGTGTCCGCCGGGCGCTCGATCGCGCAATCGTCCAGTTCAAACGCGGGCAGGTCGCCGGCTTCCTGGGCCGCGGCGAGCGCGGCGCGTACCAGCTCTTCGATCTTCTCGGGCATAGGTCCTCCTTGTGAAACAAGCCGGGGGCTCTTGATCGCCCACGCGGCATAGCCAGAGTTGAAGAAAACTTTATCACATGCGGCATGGGCAGCGATGCCTACAAGGGTTTGGTTTTGCATATGCACAGATGGGTCATGTTTGTAGACGATTTCCAATAGTGCGCAGGTTGTACGCCATGTCATTTGACGGATTGATAAAGATGCCGATTCGTTAAACCGTATAAAACGACGTTGTGATCAGTTATGTGCTTTTCCTGCACCGATGTGCCGTTCACGCACGTCAGCGTGCTAACCTAATGGTTGAGTAATTCGTATAAGTTGGAGGAAGCATGTTCGAGATCGGTCAACACGTGATACATCCGGGCCAGGGAGTCTGCACCGTCGTGGGATTCAGGGACGACACACCGCAGCCCATGGTACTGCTCGAGGCAAAGCAGGGGCACGCGCAGACGATTCTCATGTACCCCGTGGCACAGGCCGACCGTCTCCATGCCGCCATCTCGCGTGAGGATGCCGAGAATCTGCTCGCCAACTATGCCGACCTTGAGTGCGACACCTTCACCGAGCGCAACAGCTCGCTTGAGGAGTCCCATTTCAAGCAACAGCTCAAGCTTGGAGCGCCCGAGACGGTGCGCGTCGCCAAGACCATGATCAAGCGCATCCAAGACGCCGAGGCGGCCGACAAAAAGCCGAGCAGCTATTACATGCGCGTGCTCAAAGAAGCAAAGCGCCGTTCCATCGAGGAGTTCGCCGTCGCTCTGGGCGTGAGCGAAGATGACGCCGAGCACCGCCTCGCCGCCGCCCAAGCCGCCCTCAACTAACCTGCAAATTAGGGACAGGTTTATTTTTACAGGTTTTATCTGGTAAAACGTGGCTTTCAACGCGGAGCCAATCCAATACAGGGACGCTCCGCGTCTTTATATCTTCTTGATTATCATTCAAGCTGCTGAGGTCTTATTATTCAAGAACATTTCGGCAGGTAGCACCTATAATCGGTGAGCTGATTCACATCACCGCGACACACAGGATGAGGTATCTTACGCCCTATCGGGAGTAAGGAGGACGCTATGCCCCGAAAACCTCGAACGAAATCCCCCACCGGCTTCTACCACGTCACGTTGCGGGGAAACGGCGGACAGATGCTCTTCGATAATGACGATGATCGCCGGGCATTCCTTCAAATACTCGCTGCAATTTTGCCAAAGCACAATATAAGGCTTCTCGCCTGGTGCCTCATGGGAAACCACGTGCATCTGCTCGTCGATGATACCGATGACAAGCTGAGCGCCGCGATGCACGCCATCACCGTGTCATTTGCCGGAAGATACAATGCACGGGCTGGCCATATCGGACACGTTTTCCAGGAACGCTTTAACGCCTCGACGATCGCACGTGAAGAACACCTCTTGGAGGCCATCCGCAACATCCACATGAACCCCCAGAAAGCCGGGCTCGCGCGCTACGACGACTATAAATGGAGCAGTCATGGGGCCTATGCGAGAAACGCCACCGATTCGGGGCTCATTGACGCGAAAACAATCGAGGAGCTATTTCCAACCAGAGGCTCATACTTGAAGTTTATGGAATCGAATGTGACGCTCCCCTATCGCCCGAACGCGACCGCGAAGGTTTCCGAAGACGATGTCAGCGAAATAGGGCGAGCGGTCGTTAAAGAAGTTGCCGGCTGCTCCCCCATGGAACTTAAATCTGCATCCAAAGTGACACGAAATGCCGCAATCCTGGCTTTAAAGAACGAAGGGTTCACCATCAGACAAATCCAACTGATTACCGGGATAGGCAGATGGATCATCTGCAACGCAGCATGAGCAAACAGCGCAGAAGCGATAGACAAAAAGCGAACGGGCTATTTCAGAGACAGAAAGAGCCCGTTCGGTCATTCAACAAAGAGCCAGATAAAACCTGCAAAAATAAACCTGTCCCTAATTTGCAGGTTGGAAGGAGTCGCGGTCGGGGGCGAACGACTGCATGGCGGCTATCGTGCAATCAAAGAGCTCGGCAAGATCCCAACCCAAAAGGTCGGCGCCCTTAGAAATGACGTTGCGCGAACAGCCGGCGGCAAAACGCTTGTCCTTGAACTTCTTCTTGAGCGACTTGGTCGTGAAGTCCATAACGCTCTTGGACGGACGCATGATCACCGCTGCGCCGATAAGCCCCGTGAGCTCATCGCAGGCGAAAAGAATCTTCTCCATTTGATGTTCAGGTTTAGGAAGAGATTCATTGAAGTCCGAGTTGTGGGATTGGATGGCATGGATCAGTTCCGGCGTGGCGCCCTCGTCCTCGAGAATCTCGGCAGCATAGACGGTGTGGTTTTTCGGGTCGTCATCGTGCTCCTCCCAATCCAGGTCGTGAAGGAGACCGACGATCCCCCAGAACTCCTCGTTCTCCGGATCGAACTCACGCGCGAAATAGCGCATGGTCCCCTCAAGCGTTTCACCATGGGTGATATGGAATGGATCCTTGTTATGCTCGTTGAGGAGCTCGAAGGCGCGATCGCGCGTGATTCCGGCGCTGAGTTTTTCTGACATGGTGCCACCCTCCGCAGAACATGAGGCTTGTCAACGGGATTTAATAACAGATACCCAACAAACCCCAGATAAAACCTGTAAAAATAAACCTGTCCCTAATTTGCAGGTTAGGGGCGGGTTTGGCCGGTGCCGCGGATGAGGTACTTGTAGGTGGTGAGCGCCTCGGCCGCGAAGGGGCCGCGCGCGTGGAGCTTCTGGGTCGAGATGCCGATCTCGGCGCCCAGACCAAAGACGCCGCCATCCGTGAAACGCGTGCTCGCGTTGGTGTAAACCGCGGCCGCGTCGACACCGTCCAGGAACTTCTCGCACGCCGCCTCATCCTCGGCGACGATCGACTCGGAGTGCATCGTGCCATAACGGTTGATGTGCGCGATCGCCTCGTCTTCGTCCGCAACGACCTTGGCGCTCATCTCAAGCGCCAGGTACTCACGGCCCCAATCGTCCTCGGTCGCGGGCAGATAGTCCTCGCCCTCGACGAGCTCAGCCGCTGCGCAAGCCTCGCAAGCCGCAGCATCGCCATGGACCAGAACGCCGTGCTCGTGCAGCACGGCGACCGCCAACGGCAGGAACGTGTCGGCCACGGCGCGGTCGACCAGCAGCGATTCGGCCGCGTTGCACACGCCCACGCGCTGCGTCTTGGCGTTGACGATGATATTGAGTGCCTTCTCGAAGTCAGCCGACTCATGCACATAGATGTGGCAGTTGCCGGTGCCCGTCTCGATGACGGGGACCAGTGACTCGCGCACGCAACGCTGGATGAGACTGGCGCCGCCGCGGGGGATCAGCAGGTCGACGATGCCCCGGAGCTTCATGAGCGCACCCGTCGCCTCACGATCGGTCGACTCGATCATCGACACCGCCGCGCGCGGGAAACCGCAGCTCTCGACCGCATCGGCCAAGAGCTGCGCGATCATGGCACAGGAATGGTATGCCAGCGAACCGCCGCGCAGCACGCAGGCGTTGCCGGTACGGATGCAGATGCCGGCGGCATCGGAAGTCACGTTGGGGCGCGCCTCGTACACCATGGCGACGAGACCCAGCGGCACACTCACTTTGGTGAGGTCGAGCCCGCAGTCGATCGTGCGATGGTCGAGCACGCGGCCCACGGGATCGGGAAGGTCGGCCAGCGTCTCGAGCCCATGGGCCATACCTTCCACACGCTCGGGCGTGAGCAGCAGACGGTCCAGGAGTCCCGCAGATGTGCCCGCGTCGCGCGCGGCGGCCATATCGAGCTCGTTGGCGGCGATGATGGCATCACGACCGTCACGCAGCGCTGCGGCCATGGCTCGCACGGCGGCCTGGCGCTCGGCATCGCTCACCGCGCCCAGCGCACGCGACGCATCTTTGGCGGCGACGGCTAGGTCATGGACGTACAGGGATATATCGACCGGCATGGCGGACCTTTCTCTCGCAGTTTGATTCATAGTAGCCGATTCGCACACGGCGCTCGCTCCCCGGCGGTAGAATTGGGCGAACCTTAACCGAATGAGAGAACAGGAGCAACATGGCCCTGATCACCAGCTATCACGTCCCCGGTCTATACGTCGAGGACCACAGCATCGACGTCCCGCTCGACTGGCGCGGCCTCGAACCGGCTCTTCTTGCCGTCGGCAGTACGATGCGCCGCGGCGCCACCCCGGCCCCGATCGTCGGCGCCCCCGAGAGCATCAAGCTCTTCTACCGCGTTGTCTGTGCACCCGAGCATAAAAACGACGATCTGCCGTTGCTCGTCTTCTTGCAGGGCGGCCCGGGCGGCGAAGGCCCGCGTCCTCTCTCCCCCACGAGCGATGGATGGATCGAAGAGGCCGTCAAGCATTTCCGCGTCGTGCTTCCCGACCAGCGCGGCACGGGTCGCAGCAGCCACGTCAACGGTGACACCATCACCGCGCTCGGCGAGCGAGCAAAGGCGGCCGGCACCGACGCCCCGCGCGCCCAGGCGGACTTCCTCAAGCGCCATCTGGCGAGCTCCATCGTCCGCGACTTCGAGTACCTGCGTCTCGTGGGCTTCGGCGGCAAGAAGTGGGTCACGCTCGGACAGAGCTATGGCGGATTCCTCACGCTCACTTATCTCTCGCTCTTTCCCGAAGGAGTCGCCGCGAGTTTTACGTGCGGCGGCATCCCGCATGTCCCGGCAAGCGCCGCGGAGGTCTATGAGCACACCTTCCCGCGCATGATGGCCAAGACCCGTCAGTACTACGACCGCTACCCCGCCGATGTCGACCGCGTCGCGGCCCTTGCGGATGCCATCGAGGAGCAGAAGCCCGTGCTTCCGGACGGCTCCCCTATGACCGTCGAGCGCCTGCAGCTCATGGGCAGCGATTTTGGCATGAAGCCGAGCTTCGAGCGGATGCACTGGGTGATCGATCACGCCTTCACCGATGGCGACGGCACGCTCACCGGCGGAAACCAGATCTCCGACGGCTTTCTCATGCGCGTGTTCGAGCGGACCAACACCCGCACCAACCCACTTTACTGGACGCTCCAGGAGTTCATCTACGCTGACGGCGACACCATGCCCATCCGCTGGGCTGCCGCGAAAGAAAAGGCCAAGCGCGCGGAGTTCGATACGCTCGCCCGCCCGCTCATGTTTACCGGCGAGGCCATGTTCCCATGGATGTTTGAGCAGATGCCCGAGCTCAAGCCCTTCAAACCGGCCATGGATCTGCTGATGGAAGACACCGATTGGGACCACATCTACGACCAGCAGCGCCTCTACAGCAACGAGGTTCCGCTGCAGGCCGCGGTGTACTTCGACGACATGTATGTGGACTCCGGGATGCAGCTCGACACGCTGAGCCGCGTGGGCAACTCGCACGCCTGGGTGACCAACGAGTTCGAGCACGACGGCCTCCACGGCGACAAGGTCTTCAAGCACCTCTACAACGAAGCCCTCAACCGCGGCGACCTGGATAGCATCTTCTAGGTTGCAAAAAATAGATTGAGATTGAAGTCAGATCGTAGGGGACCGATAACGCAAACGGGATAGACCAACGCAGCGAAAACGCCCCATTTGAGGCAAGCCGACCTGAAAGAGGAGGGAAGCGTGCTTTGGTACGCGACCGACGGTTGAAGGTCAGATTGCCCAAATGGGGCGTTTGCGGCGTCGACCCTCTATGCGAAAACGATCAGGTTATCCCGATGTATCGCCGGTTTCTCGCCAAGAGATGCCAGCAGGCGGTTGCCAGCGATCTGCTCCTGACGATGTCCGGCTGCAAGTTCGAGCACGTCGGAATCCGCCTCGGCGATGCCGCGTGCGATTACGAGACCCGACTCATCGCGAACGTCGAGCACATCGCCTTCGCCAAACGGACCGTCAACCTGCTTGATGCCGACCGCGAGCAGCGAGGACCCACGTTTGATAAGCGCGTCCGACGCACCCGCATCGACGACGACGGAGCCATGGGCCTTGTCGCCCAGCGCAATCCAGAGTTTGCGGGGCGCGATCTCCACGCTATCGGCCGGAGGGTCGAACAACGTTCCGACGCTCTCCCCACTCGCCAGCCGAACGAGCGCCCGCGACTCCTCACCTGAGCAGATGACGCTCTTGATACCGGCCGTCATGAGAATTCGACTCGCTCGAATCTTGGTGATCATGCCTCCCGTACCGACCGACGTCGAGGAATCACCGGCGGACGCGATGATCTTCGCATCGATCTTCTGGACGCGCGGGACAAAACGGGCCGAGGGGTCCTCGTGCGGGTTCGCGGTGTACAACCCGTCGATGTCCGAGAGCGTCACGCAGAGGTCCGCCGAGACCAGGCAGCTCACGAGGGCCGCGAGCGTATCGTTGTCTCCGAACTTAATCTCATCGACCGTGACGGTGTCGTTCTCATTGACGATGGGCACCACGCCGAGCTCGACCAAGCGCAGCAACGCATCGCGTGCGTGCAGGTAGGATGAACGACGTGCCGTGTCGTGCCGCGTGAGCAGAACGAGCGACGTAAGGAGGTCGCGCGCGTGGAACTCCTCGTCATAGGCCGAGGAGAGGATGCACTGCCCGGCGGAAGCGCAAGCCTGAAGGCTCGGCAGGTCGCTCTTAGGCTTTCGATCGAAGCCCAGGACGGGGAATCCGCAGGCAATAGCGCCCGAGCTCACCACGACGAGACGCCAACCGAGACGGCGCAGCTCGGCTGCCTGATCGACAAGATTGCCGATGAACGCCCGATCGACCTTGCCATCTGCGCCAACGACCGTCGAGGACCCGATCTTGACGACCATCGTTTTGTAGCTCTGAGTCATATGCGAAACCAATCGGACCAAAAATCAAATGCGAACAAGATGCGGAGGAACCGCCCGGCGATAACCTGTCCCTTAGAGAGTGGTGTTCCAGGGGAAGGCGGAGGCGGCGGCCATACTCTCGCGGACGAGTTCATCGCGAACCTCCGCCAAACCCTTCTCCATGCCCACCACGTAGGTCTGCGGGTAGAGGAAGCGCTTATAGGCGGGATCGAGATGATCGAGTGCCCACGCGCAGCGGTCACGCGCATCCTCGATGTTCTCGCGCGGTGCCACCGTCTCGCCGTTGCGGACGATCGGCACCAACAGCTCGCGATACTCGAGCTCGGAAACATCGGTCACGAGTGCCGGGTCGTTTACCGCCACGAGCGTGTTGCCACGGGCCGCGCCCTCCCCCGCAAGGTAGGCGTCGTCGTAGATCATGTCGCAGACCGGCCCACCGAAGCCGTCGTAGAAGCGCCGGACGCGCTGGACGCCGGGGATGGTGCGCTTGTAGGGCTGCTCCGAAAGCTTGACGACCGGTGTCCAAGCTTCCGCGCCGGCAGCGCGGCGCGCCGCGAGCTTGTAGACCCCGCCGAGCGCCGGCTGGTCGTAGCAGGTCGCGAGCTTGGTACCCACGCCAAAGCTATCGATAGGAGCCCCCTGGTCGAGGAGGGACTGGATCGTGTACTCGTCGAGGTCGTTCGAGACCGAGATCTTCACATACGGCAGGCCCTCGGCATCAAAACGGTCGCGCACGTATTTGGAGAGCTTGGCAAGGTCACCGGAATCGATGCGGATCGCAGACAGGCGCTCGCCCGCCGCCTCCATCTCTTTGGCAACGGTGATGGCGTGCTCGCAACCCTCGCGCACATCGTACGTATCGATGAGCAGCGTGCAGTTCTTGGGGCTCGACTTGGCGAACGCGCGGAACGCCTCAAGTTCCGAGTCGAAACTCATGACCCAACTGTGCGCGTGCGTACCAAAGACCGGAATCCCATAGCGACGACCCGCAAGCACGTTGGACGTCGAGGAACAGCCGGCGACATAGCTCGCGCGGGCAACGGCCAAACCGCCGTCGGGACCCTGGGCGCGGCGGAGACCGAACTCAGCTACGGGACGCCCTTTGGCGGCCTGCACGACGCGCGCCGTCTTGGTGGCGACAAGCGTCTGGAATCCCACGATGTTGAGGAGCGCCGTCTCGAGCAGCTGGCACTCGAGCGAAGGACCCGTCACGCGAACCATGGGCTCACGCGGAAACACGAGCTCGCCCTCGGGCACGGCATCGATATTCACATGCGCGCGAAAGCCGCGAAGATAGTCGAGAAAACCGGGCTTGAAGAGCGCGCCACCGGCCGGCGCCTCGAGCGATGCCAGGTAATCGACGTCCTCGGGCGTGAAGCGCAGATTCTCGACCAACTCGGGAAGCTCGGCCGTGCCGCACATGACGGCGTAGGAGCTGCCAAAGGGATGGTCGCGGTAGAACGCGGTGAAACATCCCTCTTCATCGATCTTGCCGCTCTCCCATAGACCCTGGGCCATGGTGAGCTCGTAAAGATCGGTGAGCATCGCGATATCGGTCGGTTTCGAGTTATCGGTCAGAGCCATGGTCGGCGACCTTTCAAGCGAAGACGTACAGACATGCCGTCGATGCGACGACAGACGGCCCACGCGCTCGCGGACCGAGGGCGGAGATGATCAGCGGAGGGTGCCCGTGGAATTAAGGACGGAATACCCGATAAAGACGACAAAGGCAATGAGCGCGAGCACGATGATGATCTTCTGCGCCGGGGCCATACCGGGAATATCGTCCTCGTCCTTGGGCTCGGTCGACGTCACCATGCGCACGGCAAAGGACATGTCCTCGCGCTTTTGCGCGGGCTTTTTCTCCTGAGCGACAGAAGTCGAAGCCGTTTTTCGAGACGTGGTACCGGTCGCGGTCTTACCGGCACCGACCGCTTTCTTGGAAGGAGCCGCAGTATCCGCGGCTTTCGCGTGCTCCTTCTCGGCACGCAAGGCCTCGAGCTCGGCGCGCTCACGGCGAGCCTGTTCCTTGGCCGCGCGGGCCGCCTTCTCGGCACGGAGTTGTTCCAGCTCGGCGCGCTCCTCGGCAGACAGGGGATCGGAATCGTGCTCGGCCATAGCATCCCTCTCTTATAAAAAAGGCACCGACGATATGTCAGTGCCTTCTCGCAAACATAAGGTGGAGATGAAGGGAGTCGAACCCTCGGCCTCTGCCATGCGACGGCAGCGCTCTCCCAACTGAGCTACATCCCCAGGACAAGAAGTTATTTTACTTAGGTTCCAAGCGGTGTCAACGCCCAATCTGAGAAAAATCTAGGACGCATCGGCGCGGTGGAGGACGCCCGTGGTGTCGAACGCCGGCGTGAAGCTCTCATCGACAGCGCCGCCCTCCTGCCAAAACATCGTGGAGAACCCCAGGTCATCGGCATGGTCGAGCACTTGCTCGTACTCATCGCGCGTGACGGCGCGGGCGAGGTCCCCACCCCGTTCGCGCATGAGCGCGTTGGGCGTGTACTGGTTCATCACCGAGATGGGGACGTCGCCCACCGTGTTCCAGATGATGTCGAGCACGCGACACGAATCGTCCGCATGCCCCGGCAGCACCAGGTGGCGCACGATGATTCCGCGCTTCACGAGGCCGTCGTCGCCGGCACGCTCTCCCCCGCGCCGTTCGATCTCGTGCGCCATCTGAGCCAGCGCGGCTTCCGCCACACGGGGATAATCCTCGACATGCGAGAGATCGCGGGCGAGCACGGCGTCGTCATATTTAAAGTCCGTGAGCCAGACATCCACGAGGTCCCCGAGTGCGGCAACCGCCTCGACACGCTCATATCCGCTTGTGTTATAGACGATCGGCACCGTAAGGCCTCGACGCCGAGCCTCGGCCAGCGCTCCGGGCAGCAAATGCGCATAGTGCGTGGCGGTCACCAGATTGATATTGTTGGCACCCTGGTCCTGGAGCTCGAGCATGATCTCGACCAACCGCTCCGGTGGAATCTCGATACCAAAGTTCCCCGTCGATATCTCATGGTTCTGGCAGTAGACGCATTTGAGCGAGCAACCGCTGAAAAAGATCGTCCCCGAGCCGGACTCACCGGAGATAGGAGGCTCCTCCCACATGTGGAGGGCTGCCCGCGCCACACGCAGGGTATCCGAGGCACCGCAAACGCCGCGCGCGCCCGCCGAGCGCTTGGCTCCGCAGCATCGCGGGCAGAGCTCACAGGCTTCCAAAGCCTCGGCTTCAAGAAAAGAAGTAACGTCAGGTTGCAAAGACATATATAGAAATGCTCCGATCGAATAGAGCGTCCCGATCGCGCCCGCGCCGTCACGACGCACATGGAAAGGCGACCGTGCCCGGTTCCGGCGATTCGACGCGGCATATATCGAAATGCTCCGACACGAATTTATCAATGTCAAGACTGGAACTCATAAAGTGCCGCTTTATGATGTAGGTATTCCGCCCCCCGCGGAGCAACTGGGTGAACCGTCGCGTTTATTTAGGGAGCCCACACAGTCGTACCTAGTACAGGTATCCTTCGTTGTTAAGGACGCTGGAACGGGCGATGAGGGCACCCACCTGTTTTAGGTGGGTTCATTTTCGTAACGTGGGGGGCGGTTCTTTTATGCCGCTCCATAATCGAGCGGATGGCAGCCGTCACGAGCTCCCGCACCATTTGGGACGTGCCTATATTTTCTTTCACTCTCCAGCCGATTGAAAATATAGGCACGTCCCAAATTTATGCCAATCGACCGCATCGACGAACAATACGAGCCGGCACCGTCCCGGCCTCTCCGGAGAGCGGGGCCGAACCGTCACGTTTGGCTTTCTTAAGCCTCAGCTTGGTTTATCGCTGCCCTTATCTGGGGAGCACGTGATAATCACCCAGCACCGTATAGAACAACCCCGCCCGTCAGGTATGATGGGAAGCTGCGCCTAACCGGCGCCGTTTTTGCACCTACGACCACTGGCGGTACCACCACATGGCTTTCATGGAGAACTCCATACCGTTTTTATGCGTGGCAGCCGCCGCCTTTATCACGACGTATCTCACGGTTCCCGCGGCCAAGCGCCTCGCGATCCGCCTTGACGCCGTCGACTATCCCTCCAAACGCCGCATCAACACCAAGCCCATCCCGCGCATGGGCGGCATCGCCGTGTTCCTCGGGCTTGTCATCGCCTGCATCGTGCAGATTATGGGAGTTTGGTACCTGGACTGGCCGCCCGTGCTTGTCCCGCACCCGCGCCTCCAGCTCAACTACCCCCTGCTCGCCGTCGCCGTGGCCGTCATCTTCGCGACCGGCGCCATCGACGACGTCTTCCAGCTCAACCCCAAGCAAAAGCTCGCAGGGCAGATTCTCGCCGCCCTTATCGCCTGCGTCGGCGGACTTAAGATCGGCGTCATCGTGAACCCGGTTGTTCCAGGCGGCGAAATCACCCTCGGGTGGCTCGCCTACCCCATCACCGTCGTCTATCTCGTGGCGTTCGCGAACATCATCAACCTCATCGACGGACTCGACGGGCTCGCTACCGGCATCTCGGGCATCGCCGCGTTCACCATGTTCACGTTCGCCGTGCTCTCGCACCGCATGGACGCCGCCGCGCTCGCGATCGCGCTCTTCGGCTCCTGCCTCGCGTTTCTCCGCTACAACTTCAACCCGGCGAGCATCTTCTTGGGAGATTCCGGTTCGCTTCTGCTCGGCTTTGTCCTTGGCATGATTTCGCTGCTCAACGTGAGCCGCACGGCCGCACTCACCTCGATGATCATCCCACTCATCGTCGCCGGCGTACCCATCATCGACACGTTCAGCGCCATCGTGCGCCGACGCCGCGCGCATATCAGCATCGGCCAGGCCGACAAGGGCCATATCCACCATCGTCTGATTCAAGAGGGCTACAACCAAAAACAGGCCGTGCTCCTTATCTACGGCTGGTGCATCCTGCTCTCTGCCGGAGCGGCCGCCATCAACCAGGTCGAGGTGCCCGAGCGCGTCCTCATCTTTGTCGTGCTCGCCGCGGTATCCGCAGCATTTGCCAAGCACCTCCATCTCTTTGAGCCGGTGCTGCGCCACCACTACAACCCCAAGACGCACGAGGACGAGATCGTGACCCCCGAGGATCCCGCATTTCAGCAGGAAGTCCGAGCCGAGAAGATCGAAAAGGCCGAGGAGCAGGGAAAGCTCTAAGGTCTTATGACCGCAGATGCCACCGCTCCCGATCGCACTCAAGATTCCGCTCTAAAACCGACGACGCGCTTCGTTCCCACGCTGCATATAAAGACGCTATCATCATGACCGCAAGACTGAATTTAAGGAGCTTTCATGCCTAACGAGAACAGCTACGAGGTCGCTCTCAAGAAAAGCAACGCCATCCGCGCGGACCTCGAGGTCAACCCTGCTCAATACACCATGCTCACCGGCGACCGCCCCACGGGCCGTCTGCACCTGGGCCACTATTTCGGCACGCTCAAGGGGCGTGTCGAGCTGCAGAACAAGGGCGCCAAGACCAACGTCCTCATCGCCGACTACCAGGTCATCACCGACCGCGATACCACCGAGCACATCCAGGACAACGTCTACAACATGGTCATGGACTATCTGGCGTGCGGCATCGATCCCGAGAAGACGATGATTTACACGCACTCCGCCGTGCCCGCCGCCAACCAGCTCATGCTGCCGTTCCTATCGCTCGTCTCCGAGGCCGAGCTCGCGCGCAACCCCACCGTCAAGGCCGAGATGGAGGCCTCGGGCCATGAGCTCACCGGGCTTCTGCTCACCTACCCGGTCCATCAGGCCTGCGACATCCTGTTCTGCAAGGGCAACGTGGTGCCCGTCGGTCGCGACCAGCTGCCCCACATCGAGCTCACCCGCACGATCGCCCGCCGCTTCAACAACCGCTACGGCAAGGTGTTCCCCGAGGTCGACGCCTTGCTCTCCGACGTGCCGCTGCTCACGGGCCTCGACGGCCGCAAAATGAGCAAGAGCTATGGCAACGCCATCAACATCTCGATGACGGCCGAGGAGACGGCCAAGCGCATCAAGAAGAGCCAGACCGACTCCGAGCGCATGATCACGTTCGATCCCGAGAACCGCCCCGGCGTCTCCGGACTGCTGTCGACGGCGGCCATCTGCACCGGCCGCTCCGAGGTCGAAATCGCCGAGGAGATCGGTATGGGCGGCTCCGGTCAGCTCAAGAAGTACGTGACGCAGGCCGTGAATGACTACTTCGCGCCCATCCGCGAGCGTCGCCATCAGTACGAGCAGGATCTCGACTACGTCAAGGACGTGCTCCACGAAGGCAACCGCCGCGCCAACGAGATCGCCGAGCAAACTTTGGCGGAAGTCCGAGAGGCTATGGGAATGGTCTATTAGTTACGCGGTTTTGACAAACCGCGTAACGTCTCGACGCTGCAAACGGCCCTAAGCGGCAATCTGCCTTTCAATCGTCGCTCGCGTACAAAAGTACGCGTCGCTCCTCTGATCTGGCACCTTGCTCGCTTAGGGCCGTTTTCGCTGACTTTTGGTATTCCAGTACCAAATTCCCGCTAGAGGACAGGTTATTATCGGACGGTTTCCGCACATCTCCCCAACAAATGCTCGGAACCCCCACCATCTCGAAAGTCGGACGGGAATGCTCGCCCGCAAATCGTACCGATCAGCAGGAAGAGACCCTTGGATGATTGCTCGTCCAAGGGTCTCTTCCTGAAGTACACCGTTGAATCGCACAGAGGGGAGGAATGCGAATCAAACTCAACGGGGCCGGCTTTTTCATCGCCTGTCGCCTGCTCCGTTGCTGAATTCAATATAGTCAACCAAGGCTTACTAATCCAGTAGAAGTTAACCCGTTCACACTCTCTCCATAAGTTAGCCATGGCTTACGTTACATGGTTCCGCAGTGTCTTCTCGCATACGGGAATCCCACCAACCCCAAAAAGGGAACAGTCCCTTATTTGGGGTTGAGGCGGTTAACGGGCGAAGAACGCCACGGCGACGGCACCCGGACCGACATGGGTGCCGATCGTCGCTCCGATCGTGTGCACCGGGAGCTCGGACTCCTTATGACCGGCCCATAGATGATGGCTGTCATCGATATATTTCTTGAGTAGCTTATCGTCAAGACCGGTGTAACCCAACGCGAGCGGCATATCGAAATCGATACCGCCTGCGCGCTCCACCTGCTGATTAAGCAGGTTGCGACCGTTCTTGGAACCGCGCGCCTTGCCCAGCTGCACCACAAGCCCGTCCTCCACGGCGACGACGGGCTTAAACGAGAGCAACGTACCGATGGCACCCGCGGCGGCGGAAAGGCGCCCACCGCGCACCAGGTACTCAAGCGTCTCAAGTAGGCCCATGACCACGACGCGGTCGCGCACCGCCTCGACGCCGTGGGCGATCTCCTGCGCCGACTTGCCCGCATCGACAAGGCGCAGCGCATATTCGACAAGGATACGCTCGCCAAGCGTCACGTTATTCGAATCAACCACGAACACATCGCCGCCCGGGGCCTCGGCGAGAGCCGTGCAGGCGCTCTGATAGGTGCCCGAGAGCTTGGCACCAACGGTGATGATCACCGCATCATCCCCCGCCGCCCGCGCCTCCGCGATCGCCTGCGAAAATGCAAAGGGATTGACCTGGCCCGTCTTAGGCAGCTCGTCACCCTCGATCAGCTTCTCGTAAAAGCGCGTATGGTCGATGTCGACGCCGTCGAGATAGACATCGGTACCAAACGAGATAGAGAGCGGCAGCACATCGAGCGCCGGATGCTCGGTCGGCGACATGTCGCTCGCCGAGTCGGTGATGATGCGGATGGGCATAGGTAGATCCTTTCGAATTCAATAACGTGGTTGAGAGCGTATTTGTTGATTACTTAACATCTAAATCGACACAAATCCCTTTACGCGTAAAGCGCGCGAACGACAGGCGAAAGGCCAGCCAAGGGATTTTTCTATACGAGTTTTGAAGTCGTGATCAGTCGCGGGACATCTTCCGCAGCGTGTCGAGAATCGTCCGCAGCGAATCGTACATCTGAGCGCGCTGCTCGGCACCCACGGCCTTACCGGTGGTATCGATCACGTCCTGGATGATGCGGTCGGCCTCGGTCATGCTCTCGCCGCCGAGCGTCGTGAGACGAACGGGCGCGCGATACTTGACCGCGGCATCGCCGGAATCATCGACCTCGACAAAGCCGCCCTCTTCGAGATGCGCCAGGGTGCGCGAGACAGCCGCACGCGTCACGCCGGCCTCGCGGGCCAGATCGGCACCCGTCAGACCGTCCTCGCTGCGCTCGAGGTAGTAAAGGCACATGATATCCGAGCCCTTGAGCCCCAGCTTGGCGCTCTCGTGCGTCTTGATGCGCTGAATCTCCTTATAGAGCGCACTGATCAGGCCGACGAAATCCTCGAACCGCGTCTCGTCATTCTGCATGGTGCGTGACCGCCTTTCACTCTCCCCGTTGACGGGTAAACATGTTAGCGGATACAACAAGGGCGGAATCTGTTGATGCCCCATGTTGACGCATCAACAGATTCCGCCCACAGACAACGTGTAGACGATCGACACAGTGCTGCAGATATCGACCGTCGCCGCGCCGCCTCCATCCGGAGAAGGAAGCTCTATGTCGCTTTCGACACTGCGAAACACCCGTCCCAGAGACCGCAACTTGGAATCGGCGAAAGCGCCGCACGCCATCTGCAGAATCGAGCAAAAGCCCGCTACGGGCGATGATGTCCCAACAGGCCCAGGCCGCGGTGATGGAGCGGCAGCGGAGCCTGGGAGTGCGGACCCGCGGCCTTCACCGACTCAGGCAGATGCGAATACTTCTTCTCGAAGTTCTCCTCGAACATCGCCGCCAGGTTGTGCGCCGCCTCGTCGTAGCGCGCCGTGCTCTGCCAGTACTGGCGCGGCACGAGGATGCCGTCGGGCACGCCGTGACAGCTTGTGGGGATATCGACGTTGAAGATGTCGTCGTGCACGAACTCGGCCTCCTCGATCGTGCCGTCGAGGGCGCGGGCCACCATCGCGCGCGTGTACGCGAGCTCGATGCGGTGCCCCACGCCGTAGCCGCCGCCGATCCAGCCGGTATTGACCAGGTAGACGCGCGTACGCCCGTCTGAGATGCGCTCGCCGAGCATCTTGGCGTAGACCATGGGGTCAAGCGGCATGAACGGCTCGCCAAAGAGTGAGGAGAACGTGGGAGTGGGTTCCGTGACACCCTGCTCGGTGCCGGGAATCTTGGCCGTGAAGCCCGTGACAAAGTGATACATCGCGGCATCGGGCGTGAGGCGCGAGATGGGCGGCAGCACACCAAAGGCATCGCACGTCAAAAACAGCACGACGCTCGGCGTGGTTCCCATGCCCTTGCCCCACGCGTTGGGAATATGCTCGACGGGATACGCCACGCGCGTGTTGCGCGTGATCGAGGTGTCGTTGTAGTTGGGTACGCGGTTCCCATCCAGCACCACGTTCTCGCAAATCGCACCGAACTTGACGGCGTTGTAGATCTCGGGCTCATGGAACGCGTCGAGCCCCTCGCACTTGGCGTAGCAGCCGCCCTCGATGTTGAAGATGCCCATGTCGGACCAGCCGTGCTCGTCGTCGCCGATTAAAAGGCGCGTCGGGTTCGCCGAGAGCGTGGTCTTGCCCGTGCCCGAAAGGCCGAAGAACACCGCGGTCTCGTGCGTGACGGGGTCCATACTCGAAGAACAATGCATGGGCAGCACATCGTCCTCGACGGGCAGCAGATAGTTCATGACGCTGAAGATGGACTTCTTGATCTCGCCGGAGTAGCCGGTACCGGCGACCAGGATCACGCGCTCCTCAAAATTGATGAGCACCGCGGCCTGCGAATTGACACCGTCGCGCTCGGGGTCGCAATCATAGCCGGGCGCGGCGAGCACGCAGAAGTCGGGCTCGCCGTAGCGCGCGAGCTCGCGGGCGAGCGGACGGGCGAGCATCTGCTTGATGAAAAGCGCCTGGCTCGCACGCTCGCACGCGACCATGAACTTGCGGGTGTGGTTGCGATCGGCACCGGCCATGCCGCGCGTCACGAAGACGTCTCGCTCGTTGAGATAGCCGACGATACCCGCCTTGATGCGCTCGTAGCAATCCGTCGAGATGGGGCGGTTGACGGCACCCCAGGCGATCTTATCGTGCACGTCCTGCGTGTCGACGATAAAGCGGTCGTTGGGCGAACGTCCGGTGCGCTCCCCCGTCTCGATGACGAGGGCGCCGTTCGACGCCATGCGACCCTCATCGCGGCGCAGCGCATGCTCGACGAGCGACGCCGCGGGAAGGTCGACGTAGAGACGCGGCGCGCCCTCTGCCGCCTGCTCGGTCACGGTCAATCCAAAGTTGGCGAGTATCTCCGCCGGGGTAACTCCTGCCATGATGTGCCTCCTTGATATAATCGCGCCCACAGCGAGCGCGCTTTAGTCACGTAAAGCAGTTTGTACCCCGGTGGGGAGTGATAAAAATGGACAACCGTTCACCATCGGTAAACGGTTGTCCACAAGGGTCGGTGCGGTACCGACAACGGCAAACGGCACCGACCCTGACGTTGAAACGCGTCGAGCCCGGCAAGATTCACCAGGCCGCCCCGCGGGCACGAGCAAGGCAGTCACGCCACGTCTACAGCGGCAATCCCTGTCCCGCCATGGCGATCACACTCATGAGCACGAGCATCCCCGCCGCATAGGGCAGGATGGCACCCAGGAGCTCGGCATCTTTACCGCGTACATGCACGGCGGCAAGACCGATCGCAAGCGTTTGCGGCGAGATCATCTTGCCCGCGGCCACACCGAGCGAATTGAGCGCGACCATCCAGTACGGGCTCACGCCGAGCGCCTCGGCCGCCTGACTCTGGATAGGACCGAACAACATGCCCGACGACGTGCCCGAGCCGGTGACGAACGCGCCGACGGCACCGATCCACGGTGCCAGAACCGGATAGAGGCCACCCGCGACGGCGATGCAGAACGCGCTGATGCTCGAGATCATACCGGCATAGCCCATGACCTTGGCACAGCCGAGAACGGAAAGCATGGTGATCACGGTGGGAAGCATCTGCTTGACGGTGGCGATGAACACCTCGCCCATCACGCGCGGGCGGGCGCCCTGGATGGCACCGCCCGCGATCGCCGCGATAAAGATCCAGACGCCCGGCGTGTTGACCCACGAGAAGCTGAGGGTGCCGGGGTCCTTACCGCAATAGACCTGCACATGGGACGCAAGCGGCGCCAGGGCCCCATGGATCGCCGGGACCAGGTTCGACGTACCCAGAAGCAAGACAAAGATCAAGATGAAGCAGCTCCAGGCGGTGAGGGCGGATTTCACGGTGAGCTGCTCCCCCGCCTCGATGCGCATATGGAAGCGGGCATCGAGATGTCCGGACTTCTCCGCACGGAGTGACAGGGCCGCGGTGACGGCGAGCGAGAAGATCGAGCCCACCACGACGGCGAGCTCCGGCCCCACGAAGGCGGCCACCACGAGCGAGGCCGCGATAAAGGATGCGCCGGAAACGAGCGCGATGCCGGCGACGCCGTGCAGACGCTCGGCCACGCTGGGAACATGGCCCTCGGCATCCTTGGTGCGACCTGCCACCAGCACGATAAAGAGCGGCGCCACGATATAGAACGGCGCGAGCTGGATGAGCTGCACCGTCGCAAGATGGAGCGAATCGAGCCCCACGAGATCGGCGAGCGAGACCGTGGGGATGCCGATGGAGCCGTACGGCGTGGGCACGCCGTTCGCAAGCAGACAGATGAGCACCGCGGGCACGGCCTCGAAGCCCAAGCCCGCGAGCATGCCGGCGGGGATCGCGACGGCGGTGCCAAAGCCCGCCATACCCTCCATGAAGCCACCGAAGCACCAGGCCACAAGCAACGCCAACAGGCGTCGGTCGCTCGAGATGGAGGTGATCATGTGTCCGATCACATCCATGGCGCCGGTGCGCACGCAGAGGTTGTAGGTAAAGACCGCGGCAATGATCACGAGCACGATGGGCCAAAGCGCCATGAGAAAGCCCTCGAGCGATGCTGTGGCGATCTGCGGCACGGGCAGATGCCACCAGACGGCGGCGAGCGCACACGAGAGCACGAACGACCCGATGGCCGCCTTCCATGCCGGCCATTTGAAGACCAGCAGCATCACGACGAGCCAGATGATCGGCACGAGGGCGAGCAAGAACGCAGCAAAATCCATGGAAAGGCTCCTAGGCGTCATCATGACAAGACGGCATGGGGGGGTCAAAACCAAGCAAGAATACCAGACGCATGCCGATAAATTGGAGCCGTTCACCGATTAAATTGACCCATCAGGTGAACGTTATACTAAAGAACAGCAAATACGAAAGGACCGTTCCGTGAGCAAGACTCCCCTCGACAGCATCCGCCATGCCATCTCCCGCCGCCGCGGCATCACCGATACCACCGTCGGTGCCGCGCGCAAGGGAACCGGCGGTCGCATCGAGGACGGCCTCTTTCCCGCATCGCACACCGCAGAGGAGCTCGAGCGCATCCAGGAGCTCAGCCGCAGGAACGCCGGCGGCCCCGTGGACGAGGCGTCGGCGTCCAAGCGCCGCCGCGACCGTCAGCCCGGCTTTATCCGCCGCATGGTCAACAGCTGGTGGAACCGTCTGATCGGCGCCGTCTACGGCGGCGGATTCTCCGGTCAAGAGGCAGAATACGCCGAGCACGCCACGAGCCGCGACTACATCTGGAACACCATCGGCACCGCCGTCTGGGGCATGGTCTTTCCCATCCTCACCATCGTGGCCACGCAGCTCGCCGGCGCCAACGAGGCCGGTATGTTCTCCATGGCCTTCGTGACGGGCACGCTCATCATGATCGCGAGCAACTACGGCGTGCGCAACTTCCAGGTTTCGGACATCGACGAGGAAACGTCGTTCTCGTCCTATCAGCTCAACCGCTGGATCTGCGGAGCGATCGCCCTGGCACTCGGCCTCGTCTACAACAGCATCCGCGGATACGACCCCGCCATGGGCACCATCTGCCTGGGCGTCTATCTCTACAAGGTGATCGATGGCATCGCCGACGTCTACGAGGGACGCCTGCAGCAGGCCGATAAACTCTACCTCGCGGGCATCTCGCAGACGATCCGTTCGGCCGGCGTGGTCATCGTGTTCTCCGTGACGCTTCTGCTCCTGCGCAGCATGGCGATCGCCGCCATGGCCATGGGCATCGCCGCCATCGCCTCGCTCGTGCTGGTGACGGGCCCGCTCGCCCTGCTCGAGACCGAGAAATCACGCCGCGTGAGCATGCGCGAGGCGGCGAAGCTGTTTCGCCAGTGCGCGCCGCTCTTTGGGGCGCTCTTCCTCTTCAACCTCATCGAAAGCATGCCCAAGTTCGTGATGGAGGGAGCCCTCGCCTACGAGAACCAGCTCTACTTCAACGCGCTGTACTTTCCCGCGCAGGGCATCCTGCTCGCAATCGGCTTTGTCTACAAACCGCAGCTGCTGCGCCTGTCGAACATCTGGGCCAGCCCCAAGAAGCGCCGCCGTTTCGATTTGATCATCTTGGCCGTGCTGGCGATCGTGGTGGTGATCACGGGCGTTGTCGCGACGTTCATGGGATGGATCGGAATCGACATCATGAGCATGATGTACGGCCTCAACTTCAACAAGTACCGCACGCTCGCCTACCTCATGGTGGCGGCCGGTGGCGTCACGGCGGGCATCGATTTTCTCTACGCCATCATCACGGTGCTGCGTCACGCGGGCGACGTGACGCGCATCTACCTGATCTGCTTTGCGCTGAGCGTGGTGCTGCCGCTGATTCTGGTGAACCTGCTGGGGCTCGCGGGCGCCGTGATCAGCTACCTCGCCGTGATGACCGTGCTGCTGGTGCTGCTCCTACTGGAATACCGACGCATCCGCCAAAAGATCGACCGCGAGCGAAATCCGTTTGGGGCATAGATAAACCAAGAATGGTATAGCACCTGTCGAAATAACGAAGCGAGCGGATCCCGGATGCCCGAGATTGCCGCGAAAGAGGAGCGAAGCGTACTTTGGTACGCGAGCGACGGCTTGAGCGTCAAGGTCGGGCACCCGGGGTTCGCGCAGCGCCGAGGTGACCGCCGTTTGTCAAAACGGCGGAACCCGAAGTACGCAAGCGACGGCTTGAACGGCAAGCTCGGGTGCCCGGGGTCCGCGCAGCGACCGAGCCTCTACTCGCCCGGCTTGACCTCCGCATAGAACTCGGCACCATCATCGAGGCGCAAGACACCCACGCGCCCGAACTCGCTGCCTGTCGCGGCGGCGCAGTCGATGTCGATGCGGTCGGGCACGCCGCCCGACTCCTCGCCCCCCAGACGTACGATGCGTCCGCGACCGGATTCCTCGTCGAGACCCGCAAGCCCGTCGACCACGGCGTAGCGACCGAGCGACACGGTGGGCGTGTGTCCGCTCACCACGACCGGGCCCTCGCCGGTGGACGAGAGCAGGCCCGTGGGAACGTCCCAGTAGCCGTGGCGGATCCACAGAAGGTCATCGGCCGACTGGGTGGCGAGCATCTGGGCGAGCAGCTCCTCGCTCGCGCCCACCGCGCCGTGACCGTCGGAGCAGTCGATATCGTGTTCGCGCAGGAACTTGCGCGCGACCGGCGCGTCGATACCGGCGTGCACGAGCAGATACGGGCGCTCCCCCACCGTGACCACCTTATAGAGCGGCAGGTCGCGCACCCACATGATGAGCTCGTCGTAGTCATCGCCCGACATCTCAAAAAGCTGGGGGCGCGTAGCCCAACCGCCGTTGATCTCCCAGGTCTCGACGTCCAGGTCGCTCTGGTTGAAGATGGCGTCGAGCATGATCTGCTCGTGATTGCCCTTGAGCACATGCGTGTTGGGCAGCGAGCGGATGAGCTGCATGACACCGAGCGGATCGGGCCCGCGGTCGATCATGTCGCCGAGCACGTAGAGCGTGTCGTCGCTGCCGAGCGAGATCTGCGAGAGCACCTCGTCAAGTGCCCTGACGTGCCCATGAGCGTCGGACGTTACGTAGGTCGCCATGTACTCGCTCCTCCCGCCGGCCCGCCCCTGCTTCAGGCAAACAAAAAGCCAGACTTTCAAGTTGAACTTAAACGTTAACCATTGTACTCGCCCACGGCGAGCATGCAACCAAACGTGAAGCGCGTGTGTCGGGCAATGGCGCTAATATTGACCGTGCTATTTATGAGCTCAGACTCAGCAGGGGGCGCTAAGCTTATGGACGACACATTCAAGCTGAGGCAATACAGGCTTCCTCTTCCCCAACCATTTGACGTATCCGAATCGCTCAAAGACTACGGAACTGGACAACCAGGCGCCCACCATGACGAAAGTTGGCCAGTCCTTTATATCCTGACCAACACGAAAAACAAAACCGCCTATATCGGCGAGACAACAAATTATCAAAGGCGGATGAAACAGCATTCCTCCAACCCAGATAAAGACTTCGACAGAACGCTTCTCATCGATAATCCGACATTCAATCAGTCGACGACCTTTGATTTTGAAAACCGATTAATCGAACTTTTCTATGCAGACGAGAACTTTCGGCTCACAAATGCAAACAACGGTCATTCTCAATTCGATTACTTCAACCGTCCTCAATATCGCCAGAGCTTCAGAAAGCTGTGGCAAAAACTACGGGAAGAGAATTTTGCAATTCATCCTATTGAGGAGCTGGAGAATACCGACCTCTTCAAGTTTTCACCCTACAAAACCCTCACGCCCGACCAATATGAGGCCATAGATACAATCTTCAAACAGCTCGAACGAGAAAAGAATGACGCCGACCATGCCCATGTCGAAAACTTCAGATTCAACCGTCAGGTAACCGTCGTCAAAGGATGCCCTGGGACCGGCAAGACGATTCTCGCGATCAGCCTGCTCTTTAAGATTAAAAATGAACCAAAGCTCAAGGGGATCCGCGTCGGTTTCGTGACCCCCATGAGCTCTCTCAGAAGGACGCTGAGAAAACTAGCACGCTTGCTTCCAGGGCTTAAACCCGGCGATATTCTTACGCCAAGCGAAGTGACTAAACAAGACAGATTCGACATCCTGCTTGTCGATGAAGCACATCGACTCGGAAGCTCTCTAAGCACAGGAGCCGGAATTAAAGCCTTCTACAATACTTGCGATCGACTTGGACTTCCACACTCGGCGAACCAAGTAGACTGGATTCTTAGCCGATGCGACAAATGTTATCTCTTTTACGATCCAAAACAACAAATCCGCGCCTCCGGCTTAAGTAAAGATGACTTGGATCGGCGAATCAACAACTTGACCGAGCTGGGCGTCTTAACCGATGAATTCAATCTCTCAACACAGATGCGTGTTCGTGGAGGGGATGAATATCTCGATTTCGCGTACGACTTGCTTACAAACAAAGCCTATATGCACCAAGGGATGGAATTCGACGCTCTCTTTAGTTCAAAACCATATGACACTCGTAAGGGTGATCCTGAAAGCAAAGTCCCCCGTTATCAATTTGCAATTGTCGATCGATTCAAAGACTTTTGCGCTTTACAGCAACAAAAAGAAAGAGAGGCCGGCTTATCGCGCATGGTTGCCGGATACGCCTGGAAATGGAACTCGAAAAAGAACGCTACTGCTCTAGATATCGAAATCGAAGGGATTAAAAAACGATGGAACACCTCACAGGAGGACTGGGTCAACTCGGTGGATGCTGTCCACGAAGTGGGATGCATACACACGATCCAAGGTTATGACCTCAACTATGGATTCGTGATTCTGGGTCCCGATATGTACTATGACGAAAAGGTCCATCAAGTCAAAGCTCGCAAATCATCGCTTTTCGACAGCGTCTCAAAACGAGGCGCCTCGGACGAGGAAATAGCCCAAATTGTCGTCAACGCCTACTATGTGCTCATGACGCGCGGCATGCTCGGCACGTTTCTGTATGTATGCGATCCGGCTCTAAAGAGATATCTATCGCACTACATTACGATGATCTAGAGATGTCGAAAAAAGAAACCCAAATCGAAATTTCGACTACTCGACGAAAATCTTCACCCAGTCAAACGCGAAACTGAAAGAGCCACCAAATCAATCGAGATGAAGCTCCGATGAGAGAGGCAATGTAACAACCCGGTAAATCCTAGCGTTCTTGTCGAGTTAACTTGATGCTGGTGGCCCACCCGCCGCTCCACTGTGCTAAAGTTACCGCAACGTAAACGCCTACAAGGGAGGACCATAGAGATGGCACGTGTGCACAACTTCTCCGCTGGTCCGGCCGCGCTGCCCACGAGCGTGCTGGCCGAGATCGCCGACGAGATGATGGACTACCGCGGTTGCGGCATGTCCGTGCTTGAGATGAGCCATCGATCTCCCATGTACCAGCAGATCTTCGACGACGCCGAGGCAACGCTTCGCCGCCTGCTTGATATCCCCGAGAACTACCATGTGCTGTTCCTTCAGGGTGGCGCCACGCTCGAGTTCGCCGGCATCCCGATGAACCTCATGCGCCGCGGCCGAGCCGGATACATCGTGACCGGCAACTTTGCGAACAAGGCCTACAAGGAGGCCCGCAAGTACGGCGACGCGGTGCTGCTCGCGAGCTCCGAAGACACCGGGTTCGACCGCATTCCCGATATAGCCGCCGTCAACGAGCGCATCGCCACCGAGAACACCAAGGCCCCGCTCGACTACGTCTACATCTGCCAGAACAACACGATCTTTGGCACCATGTACCATGATTTGCCCGAATGCGGCGACATCCCCCTTGTCGCCGATGTCTCAAGCTGTTTTCTCTCGCAGCCACTCGATGTCTCGCGCTACGGACTCATCTATGCCGGCGCGCAAAAGAACGCCGGAGCCGCCGGCGTCACGGTGGTTATCGTCCGCGAAGACCTAATCGCCGACGGCCCCGCCTTCGCGCAGACGCCGCAATACCTCGACTTCAAGCTCGAGGCCTCCAAGGGTTCCATGCTCAACACGCCCAACACCTTTGGCATCTATGTATGCGGCAAGGTGTTCCGGTGGGTCGAGGAGACCGGCGGCCTCACCGCCATGGCGGAGCGCAACGGGGCCAAAGCCAACTTGCTCTATGACCTACTCGATCAGAGCCAGCTTTTCCACGGCACCGCACAGGATGCAAGCCGCTCCATCGCCAACGTCACGTTCCGCACCGGCGATGCCGAGCTCGACGCCGCGTTTGTTGCGGGCGCAAAGGAGCGCCAAATCGAGAACGTCAAGGGCCACCGCCTGGTCGGCGGCATGCGCGCGAGCGTCTACAACGCCGTGACCATGGAGGACGTCGAAGCCCTGGCGGCGTATATGGAAGACTTTGAACGGGGACATCGATCTCAGCCTTAGTTTATTTAGATAGAATTCGGCCCTTTTGACGTTGCGGAGGTGCGGACGCAACGTCTGTCGCGAGTTCCGCACGAGCCGAAGAGCACTAAATGTGCTCTTCGTGCGAGCAGGACTGTCCGGGCAGCAGACGTTGCGTCCGCACCTCGGACCCGCACGGACGAAAGGAATTCACCATGAGGAAGATTAAAACCATCGACGACATCACCAAGGACGGCAAAGTCGAGTTCGGCGACGGCTACGAGTTTGTCGAGACCGCCGAGGAGGCCGATGCCATCCTCATGCGCTCAACCGATCTGCACGGCTATGAGCTGCCCGAGGGCATCCGCGCCATCGCCCGCTGCGGCGCCGGCGTCAACAACATTCCCATCGAGGAATACGCAAAGAAAGGCGTCGTCGTCTTCAACTCCCCCGGCGCCAACAGCAACGCCGTCAAAGAGCTCGTGCTCGCGATGCTCGTCCTGTCGAGCCGCGGCGTCGTGCAGTCGATGAACTGGGTGCGCTCCAACGCCGACGACCCCGAGATCCAGGTCGACGCTGAGAAGGCCAAGAAGGCCTTTGTGGGCCGCGAGCTCAAGGGTAAGCGTATCGGCGTCGTGGGTCTGGGCAATGTTGGCTCCAAGGTGGCCAACGCCTGCGTCGACCTTGGCATGGACGTCTATGGCTACGACCCGTTCATCTCCGTCGAGCACGCGTGGGTGCTCTCGCGCGAGGTGCAACGCGTGGGCACGCTCGAGGACCTCTGCCGCGGCTGCGACTACCTCACCGTGCACGTTCCCAGCAAGGCCGACACCATCGGCATGATCTCCACCGAGCAGCTCGACCTGCTCGCCCCCAACGCCGTGCTCATCAACTACGCCCGCGAGACCATCGTGGACGAGGACGCCGTCGATGCCGCCCTGCGCGCCGGCAAGCTCTCTTGGTTCTCCACAGACTTCGCCACGCCCAAGACCGTGCAGATGCCCAACACGTTTATCACGACGCACTCCGGCGCCGGCACCGGCGAGGCCGAGGCCAACTGCGCCGACATGGCGATCAGCGAGCTCAAGGACTACCTGGAAAACGGCAACATCGCGCACAGCGTCAACTACCCCGCCTGCAGCATGGGCAAGGCGCGCGCCGCGAGCCGTATCGCCTGCCTGCACGCCAACGTGCCCAACATGATCGGCCAGATCACGGCCATCCTCGCCAAGGACAACGCCAACGTCCAGCGCATGACCAACGAGAGCGCCGGCGAGAACGCCTACACCATGTTTGACACCGACGAACATCTCGACCAGGACACGATCGATGCCCTCAAGCAGATCCCCTCGATGTACCGCGTGCGCGTGATCAAGTAGGGCCGTGCCCGAGCTTGCATACTCGACACGTTCTCATGGATCACGTGGCCCGAGATAACAATGCCCCTCCACCGGAAATGCCGGTCGAGGGGCATTTTGTTTGGCGCGGCCTTGCAACAGAAGGAATGAATCTGACAGGATCAAGTTCTCCGTCATCTGCCGGCAATGCCAGCTGGGGGAATGAAAACGAAGAACGCCGAGCATCGCGACCCTGCCTGTTTTGGGTTCGATCCACCCCTCCCGCCGTTCGGACGCGCCATTCCTGACGTACTATCCCATAGCCCGGCGAATGTTGCGCAACAAAATCTGCGAACGGGACAACGCGACCGTCTACCGAAAAGTGTCTACACCTGTCGTAATGGTCATACAATCTGTTTGGCTAGCTTACTGATTGTGAGGTTATTTGGTGATGAGCGTTTCAGCGATAGACGAGGACTTTGCTTGGCGACTGGCGAGCGAGCTGGTGAAAATCGACAGTTCGGACCCAGGGGCATATGAAGGCGAGATCGAAACGTTCATCAAGACGCTTGTCGAGCAGAGAATTGCGGAGATTAATGACACCGCACTGACAGCCGTGAAGATCGAGGAACTCGAGGTGCTACCGGGGCGTCGCGACCTCATGTTCACCGTCCCCGGCACGAGTGCGGAGCCGCGGCTCGTCTATATCTGCCATATGGACACCGTGACGCTGGGCGATGGGTGGGATAAGGACCTCGATCCGCTCGGCGGCACGGTGCGCGACGGAAAGCTCTACGGGCGCGGCGCCTGCGACATGAAAAGCGGGCTCGCCTGCGCCATCACGGCCTTATTCGAGGTGCTGGAGCGCGTAGCGACAACCGGATCGCTCCCCCGCCGCGGGTTCTCACTCGTCTGCAGCGTTGATGAGGAAGATTTTATGCGCGGCGTCGAGGCGGCGATCGACGCGGGCTGGGTAGGCTCGGGCGAGTGGGTGCTCGACACGGAACCGACAGACGGTCAGATCCAGGTGGCGCACAAGGGCCGTACGTGGTTCGAGATCGAGGTCGACGGCATCACGGCGCACGCGAGCCAACCGTGGAAGGGCGCCGACGCCGTGGCGGCGATGGCCGAGGTCGTAGGCCATGTGCGCCGCGCTTTCGCCATGTTGCCGGAACACGCGGAACTCGGGCCGTCGACGGTCACGTTTGGGCAAGTTGAGGGAGGGTACCGCCCCTACGTGGTGCCCGATCGCGCCAAGCTCTGGGTCGACATGCGTCTGACACCGCCGACCGGCACAGCCGCCGCGATCAGAATCGTCGAGGATGCCATCAAGCATGCCGAGGCCGAAGTGCCCGGATGCCATGGGCGCTATGTTATCACCGGCGACCGCCCCGCCATCGAGCGCGACCCCTCGTCTCCCCTGCTCGCCGCACTGAAGCATGCGGCCGATACCGCGACGGGAACCGAGACGGAAGTCGGGTTCTTTACCGGTTACACCGACACGGCCGTGATCGCCGGCAAGACCGGCAACCGAAATTGCATGAGCTATGGCCCCGGCTCGCTCGCACTTGCCCACAAGCCCAACGAATACGTGCCGCACGATGATGTCCGCCGCTGCCAGCAGGTCCTCACGCGCCTCGCCATGGACGCGCTCTGGTAACCCCAAAAAAGGGACTGTCCCCATTTTGGGGTTCGCTTTTGGCTGGGGCATAATGGTTGGCGAACAAACGACCTCGGGCGCCCGGCTTACTGTCCAGGCACCCTTTGTATAGAAGGAAACGTCCATGAAAGCCTTGCCGTTCCCCTGCATCCGCCCTGCCCAAGATCGAGTAATCGAAGCCATGTCGAAGGCCGGGGCCACGCTCTCGTCAAACGATTCACTCCGCGACGCCCTTGCCCAGGAGCTCCTGCTTAAGGACCCCGGCGCGGCGTATTACATCTATGAATGCTCCGGGGCTGCGGGAGCGGTAACGGGCGTGGTGGCGATTTGCCCGGTCGAGGTGCTGGGTGATGAGGCCTCCGACGAATCGGGCGCAACGAGCAGCCTGGACGCTGGCGGCAACACCGAGGGAACGCGAGAAGACTCCAACGCCACCACCGACGAGGTCGCCGCCGGCGACAAGACGACCGCCGATACGAGCAGCGACGGCATCGCCATCGCCGAGCTTAAGGTCCAGCCGCGACCCGTCTCGCTCACATACGACGCCTCTCCCGTGATGGATATCATCCTCGGCGCCGCCAAGGAGGGCGCGGCGCTTTATGCCGTCACGGACCCCACAGGCACCACACACCGCGTCTGGGAGGTCAAGCGCGAGGACGCCGTCGGCGCCATCCGAACGATGCTCGACCAGGCACCTGAGCCCTCCGTCGCCGGGGACACCACTTACGCCGCAGCCCTCGCCTCGGCATCGAGGCAGCTCGTCGCCGAGGCGAAGAAAAACGGCTCCTTCACCGGAAAGGAGCCGTTCAACTACGTCTTATCCGCGCTGTTCCCCGCCGCACGGGTCTCTGGAGCGGCACCGCAGATGCCCGCCGGCATGCTCACCCACCAGATCGCGCGCTTCTAGCGAAAAACCCTCCGATTGACTTGCGCCTCGCCACACGGACGGATAACCGCGTCTAGCCGCGGGGACGCGCGGGCATCGAGTGGACCGGCAGCGCGTCAAGGCCGAGCTCGCGCGCGTAGTCTTCTTGGGTGAAGACCTCGACAAGCTCGAACGTCCGCTCCTCCTCATCGAACGTGAAGTGCAGGATGGCACAGTTGCCGGGCACGCGGTCGCGCTCATCGGCCTTTGTACCTTTCCAGTGATCCATGAACTCCTTGATGGCAGAGCCGTGGCTCACGGCCAGCACGCACCGGTGCTCATCGCGGGACATAACGTCGACAAGCGTCTCGACCATGCGCGCACGGACCTCCATCTGCCCCTCGCCGCCATACTGCTTGAAGAAATCGCGCCAAGGGCGCTCCGGCATGAGCATCACGCGCTCGGCCTCGAAGTCGCCGAAGAACCATTCGCGCAAGCCGTCGAGACGCTCGTACGCGATGCCCGGCCAGATGCATTCGATGGTCTGGTTGGTGCGCGTGAGTGTCGAGGCGTAGGCATGGTCGAACGCGAGCCCGCGCGCCCGCAGGAACTCACCGGCGCGACGCGCCTGCTCGCGGCCGAGCGCGGTCAGGGGCGAGTCGCTCCAACCTTGGATGATGCGCTTGAGGTTGAAAATGGTCTGTCCGTGACGGACGAGATACAGGTCGCGGGTCATCGCATGCACTCCCTACATTCAATTCTGGGACGGGGCCCATTCTAGCGTGCTCCGCTCAAGCGGCAAACAGCCCGATTATCGCGCCTGATGCCCGATACCCAGAACCAAAACGAGAACCCGTCCCGGGAATCAGCCGACAAGCCGCTCAAGCTCAGACTGTTCCAACACGCGAAGCAACTCGAACTCGCCCGTCGCGGGGTCGAATCCGTAATGCATGATCGAGCAGTTGCCCGGGCACGGCAGCCCGTCCGAGCCGAGCGACCCACCTTTCACGCCCCAGTGCTCCAGGAATTCCATGCACACTGCGCCGTGCGAGACGGCGAGCACGCAGTTGTGTCCCGGGCGCCCCATGATCGTCGTGAGCGCACCGACCATGCGCTCGTGCACCTGGGTCTGCGACTCCCCTCCAAAGGGTACGGCGAAGTCGCCCCAAGGCTGCGGCGGCAGCTCGCTGTTGGGGTGTCCCTCGAGCGAGCCAAAACCCCACTCCGCAAGGCCATCATCGACGTTCGCGGGCATATCGGTGATGCAGGCGAGCGTCGCGCGCGTGCGGCCGAGCGGCGAGGAGTAGGCATGGTCGAACACGATGTCCTCACGCTTGAAATATCGCCCGACCCGTTCCGCCTGCGTACGGCCGAGCGCCGTCAGCGGCGAGTCATGACGCCCTTGCAAGATATGTTGGACGTTGAGTTCGGTCTGCCCGTGGCGGACTAAATACAGGTCTCTCAAACCTGGGCTTCCTTTCAAAATGATAGAGGGGGCCGGTGCCAACAACCATAAAGCGCTGGCGACGGACCCGCTGGCACGCCATGACAAGACTAGACGAGGATGTCCTCCAGCGCACGTTTGGGCACGTGATGGACCTGCGTCTCGTCACGCCAGTAGTTAAGCGAGCCGTCGGGCGAGGCGGAAAGCGGCTCGATGACCTGCCGCTCGACGGGCACGCCAAAGGCCATGATCAGCTTGAGCTCAAGCTTGTCGCTATCAAGCCCCATCGCGTCAATCGCGCGCGGCGTGAATGCCTTGAACATGCAGGCCGCGACCTCGGGCGTCGCGCTGCGGGCGGCGAGCATCATCGTCTGCGCGGCGATGCCGGTATCGGTATCGGTGATGGGCGCGGCCGGCTTTCCCGGCACGGCGCGCTCGGCGAGAATGCCGATATAGCCGGTCGGGCGCTCGCCCTGCGCGGGGCCGTTCCAATCCTTGAGCGCGCCCGCCCACGCGAGCTCGTCGAACACGCGGGCGCAGCCAGCCTTGTCGCTCACCACATGGAAACGAAGACGCTGGGCGTTCGCGCCGCACGGCACGACGCGCGCCAGGTTGACGAGCTCGAGCAGAAACTCGCGCGGCACCCGCGTCGACTCGTCGAATCGGCGGCACGTGCGCGCACGGCGCACGAGTGCCTCGAAATCGGCAAGCCCCAACTTGTCGCGCCCCTGCGCCGCCATGGTCTCGACCTGCTCCGCGTTCTCGGCCATCGTATCTACCCCCAGATGATCGTTCGCAATAATAAGCATCATGATGGTACACATCGCGCGCTCCAGCGCTTACATGTCCGCAATAATCCACAAACAGCGCCCCGCGCGATGCCGAGCGCGCAATCCTTAGGGCCGCACCCATTGCCAACGCGCCACACTGCTCATCTTTGGCATCGTGCTGATCGCGCGCGCCGTGATGTTCGGTCGTTCCAAGAAAGCCACCGAGCACGAGAAGGGAACGGCCACCAATGCCGCCGCTTAGGCCTGCGCCGCGGACGCTCCGCAAGCAGTCGACCTGTTACCATCGAATGCGATAGAAACCCACCCCATTCTGGGGACAATCCCCGATTTGGAATTATGTAGCCCGCTCGGTCACATAACCCCAAAAAGGGACTGTCCCCAAATTGGGGTTAAGGAGACGGAGGGGTACATGGGAACGCTTTATATCGATGCCGATGCCTGCCCGGTCACCCGCGACGCGCTCGCCTGCGCCCGCCGCGCGCACGTTCCCGTGGTGATCGCCGGCAACAGCACACAGAACCTTGAGCGACACATCCGTCCCGACGACCCGCGAGCGCCCGAGGATGCACGTGGCAAACGCCACGGCGCGGGTGGGTTTTGGGTCGACACACTCGACGTGAGCATCGGGGCAGACAGCGCCGACTTCGCGATCGTCGAGCGACTGCAGCCGGGTGACGTCGTGGTCACGCAGGATATCGGCCTCGCGAGCATGGTGCTCGGCCGCGATGCGGCGGCGATCGGGGTGCGCGGACGCATCTACGACAAGGCGACGATCGACATGCAGCTCTTTATCCGTCATGAGGAGAAAAAGGTGCGCCGCGCCGGTGGGCGCACACGCGGCCCGACGGCGTTCACCAGCGATGACCGAGAGCGCTTCAAGCGGAACCTCACCAAGCTGCTCTCACAATAACGGATACGTTTCAATCCCCGGCAGCGCTACAGGCCCACCGCCATAAGGATGAGACCCCACGCAACGCCCACCACGTACATCATGGCGAGGAACACCAGGTTCTCGCGTGCGCTGCGGTTGGTGCGGAAGAGCACCAGATAGCCCACACCGGCCGAGATCAGCGTGCCGGCGAGCATCGGAGCCAAGGGCAAGGCACCTTCGAGGTAGAGCTGCGTGATGACCACGCTGGCCGAGCAGTTGGGGATAAGGCCCACGAGCGCCGAGCCCAGAACGGCGAGCGATTCGTTGCCGCGCAGGAACTGTTCGAGCGCGGGCTCCCCCACCGTCTCGAGAACGGCGACGAGCACGAGCGTCACCAGGAAGATGAAGACCGTGACTTGAACCGTGTGCGAAATCGCACTCCGAGCGATGCCCCATACAGCACCGGCACCGCCGGCATGCTTGTGCGTATGCCCAAGTTCGTGCCCGCAGGCGCAGGCATGATCGTGTCCGGAATCCCCATCATGCATATGGGCGACCGCCGCGGCGTCATCGCGTCCGCGCCCATGGTGATGTCCGTGTCCCGCACCGCGCCCATGCTCCGCCTCGTCCTCATCGCATCCGCAATGGTCGCGCTCGCAGAGCTCATGGATATGGTCGGCCGAGATACCGGCCTCCGAGATCTCGTCGATGATGTCGCCCTCGGAGTGATCGTCGTGCCCGCAGTTGACATGGGCGGGATTGGCAGAAGCGCCCAGCACCGTGCGCCGAAGCGCCGCATGCACCCGGGCGTTGCGGCGCAGCGTGCGGATCGCGGCGTCGATCGCAAAACCGGTGATCAAGGCGATCACGGCCTTGAACGCAAGGATACGGGCCATCTGCGCCACGGGCATATGCTCGGCCATCAGCATGGGGAGCATCTCGTCGGACGTCGACAGGAACACGGCGACGAGCGTGCCGAGCGTCACGATGCGCCCGGCATAAAGCGTCGCCGCCATCGCGGAGAAGCCGCATTGCGGCACGATACCCAGCAGCGCGCCCACCACGGGCCCCGCCGAGCCGGCACGCTTGATGGCGCCGTTCACGCGCTCGCCCGCGATATGCTCGAGAGTCTCGAGCACCAGGTACGTGACGAGCAAAAACGGTACGAGGGCGAGCGTATCTCCCGCCGCGTCGCTCAATATGTCGATGATCTGGTCCATGGATCGAAATCACCTTTCATGGGAATCAGCGTTTGTCTTTAAGTCGACCATTCAGCTAGGGTATTGTACTGAACTTGGAACAACCTCTATGAGTTGCCCATGGTAAACTACCATCTCGCCACATCTGGAGGCCGTCTGAGACCGCAACGCCACGGCGCCGGCCCGCAATAAGACAATCCACCGGGTATGCCGGCATCATCACATGCCAAACCCGGGTCCTATCGATAAAAGGAGCAGCATGAACGTCCAGCAAGCACTCGACTACGAGCGTCAACCGTTTATCCCCATGTTCATCTACGGCGACCACGGCGCCATGGAATCCGAGCGCCAGAAGGGTGAAGAGGCCCTGAAGGTGCTCGAGACCGAGTATTTCTCGGCCGAGGGCGACCCCGGCTTCGACTTCTCGACCGTCCGCGATCTTGCCGACCGCAACCGTGAGCTCTGCGACCAGATCGGTGAACAGCGCCTGCGCAACGTGACCCCGGCGACGCTCTCACGCGGCCTCTCCGACGCCGACACCTGCGCCGCTATCGGCAAGATGCAAAAACGCACCGCCGCCTCCGTCATGCGCGAGATCCGTGGCGACCGCGACGCGCTCGGCGTGGCCTATGCCCGCAAGCCCATCCAGGGCACCGTGCTCGGCATCGACATCGAGACCACGGGCCGTGCGCCCGAGCGCGGCTACATCATCAACGTGGGCTGGGAGATCATGGACCTCACGAGCGATGCCGAGCCGCATGACGGCGAGGCGCACTACTGCGGCCTGCCCGACATCTACCGCGGCGCCGACGTACCCCTGTCGAACATCCACCACATAACCTGGGACGACATCGACGGCAAGAAGCCCTTCCGCGAGGACAAGGACCTGCAGAAGCAGATCCTCAAGCTCATGAAAAAGTATCCCTACATGGCACACAACGCCGCGTTCGAGGACAGCTGGTTCAAGATCCACCTCGAGGGTTACGCCGAGGCGCGCCGCGCCGGCAAGATCGTCGTCATCGACTCGCGCCAGATCTGCCGCAGCCTCGACGCCGAGGTACGCAGCCTCCCCCGCGAGAGCGCGCCGGCCGCCCTCGAGAACTGGGCGCGCCGCCGCGGTACCCTTGCCGCCGATGACAACGAGCAGCACCTGGGCCTCGACGACACCGACCTCATGCTCCGCACCGTCCAAGCCGAGTTCAACGAGAAGAGCCTGTTCCTCAAATAAAGTGATTCCGCCGTTCTAACGAGCGGCGGAATTCCCCAACACTGCGCGCCGTCCATTCGGACAATCCGCCGTTCAATTTGGAGGCCATGACCAAAAGGTCAATGGCCTCTCATTTCACGGCACCTTGCCTCGAATGGACGGCGCTCGCTGACTTATGCTCTACCTGAAAATCACGAGTTGCAGCGATGGAGCCCGCTCGCTGACGATCGTTCGATCCCTAGACTCTACGCCGTCCGGGCTAATCTACGTTCTTCAATGATTCCAGCATGTCGACGTTCATATCCTTCGCGTCTGACGAGTCGATACTCAAATCACCGATCACCGTGAGATCGGCTATGTCGTAGCTCGACGAGGCCCATGGCATCCGCCACGATCTCGCTCTCGAGCTCGACATTCTCCTTGGCGGTGAGGTTGGGCACCAGGTTATAGAACTGGAACACGAACCCCACGTCCGAGCGACGGTACTGCGTAAGCCCCTGCGCGTTGCACTGCGCGATGTCGGCCCCGTCGATGATGACCTGGCCCTTGTCGCACGTATCCACGCCGCCCAGGATGTTGAGTACCGTCGACTTGCCGGCGCCCGACGTGCCCAGCACGATCGCGAGCTCGCCGCCCTCACCGGTAACGGAACGAATATGGAGATTCGCGACCGCGTGCAGGAGATCATCGGGGAGCTGCTCGAACAAGGCGCACGGCATCGCGGACTCACACTGCGCTACGGAGGCGTTCCCGCCGATTACGGCCGCGCCATGGTGCTCTCGGGTATCACCTCCGTCATTTGGCTTTGGCTGCGCAAAGGCTGCATAGAGCCGCCCGAGAAAATCGTCGACATCGCCTGGACCGACAAGAACTGCAGCCCCCAAGAGCTGCTTAAGTAACGACGCGCGCCAGAAGGCCCTTAAGGAAACAAAAACTAAATCTATCGATGCCATTGACATATGAGCATACGTTCATACAATCATTGTTAATAGTTGATATGAGCGTCTGTTCATATGAAGGGATATTGATATGAGTGTTCTGAAGCAGGAGATCGCACAGGAGCTCGACGAGCTCAACTTGCCGGTGGTCCCCACCAGCTGCTCTCCCGAGGACCTTCCCGACGAAGAGCTGCTCTACGACCTCGCGGACCTCTTCAAGGTCTTTAGCGATACGACCCGCATCAAGATCCTCTACGCCCTCATGGGCCGCGAGCTTTGCGTCGCCGACATCGCCGAGGCCACCGAGACCTCGCAGTCGGCCGTCTCGCACCAGCTGCGCACACTCAAGCAGGCTCACTTGGTCAAGTTCCGGCGCGACGGACGCAACATCCTCTACTCCCTCGCCGACGATCACGTCTACACCATGCTCAACCAGGGCATGAGCCATATCTGCGAATAAATCCGCCGCGCCCGTACCGGCAAAACAACAACGGTAACCATGCGGCCGGCACCCAGGCCGCTCCAACAGGGAAAGGAACCCATCATGAAAAAGCAGTTCAAGCTCGACGAGATCGACTGCGCCAACTGCGCCCGTGAACTCCAGGAAGAGCTCGCCAAACTCGAGGGCGTCAAATCCGTATCCGTCAACTTCATGACGCAAAAGCTCACCCTCGAGGCCGACGACGCCGAGTTCGATGACGTCCTCGAGCGCGTCATCGACTACACCGCCGACGCCGAGCCCGACTGCGAGATCATCCGCTAGGACCCACGGCCGCCCCGTGCGGCCTTTTTCCGAACGTACATGTGAACGATTGCTCATGTATTCAGGCAGCTCCAAAGGCAGCGTGAGTCGGCAATAAGAGGAGAGATCATGGCCGTATCACCCGATAAACCCAAGAAAAAGAAGAAGCGCCGCAAGAAGGAATCCCTGCAGCACAAGCTGCATCGCATCCTCATCGCCCTTGGGATTTTCTTCGTCGTGTTCGCTCTCGACAAGATAGGCGTCCTCACGTCGATGTTCGGCGAGCGCGGCGGGCAGTACGTCGGTTTTGCGCTTTACCTCGTTCCCTTCGCGATCTCGGGCTACGACGTTCTGCAAAAGGCGTTCAGCAACATCAAACGCGGCAAGGTCTTCGACGAGAACTTCCTCATGGCCGTCGCGACCATCGGCGCGTTCGCGACCATCCTCTTCCCCGACACCGAGCCCTCCACGGCCGAGGGCGCCGCGGTCATGCTGTTCTACCAGGTCGGTGAGCTGTTCCAGGCATACGCCGTGGGCAAGAGCCGCAAGTCGATCAGCGCCATGATGGATATCGCGCCCGACTACGCCAACATCGAGGGCGAGGACAGCGAGCTCGAGCAGGTCTTTCCCGACGACGTCGCCGTCGGGAGCACGATCGTGGTCAAACCCGGCGAGCGCGTGCCGATCGACGGCACCATTATCGATGGCGACACACAGCTCGACACCGCCGCACTCACCGGCGAGTCCGTGCCGCGTCATGCCGCCGCGGGCGACGAGGTCGTCTCCGGATGCATCAACCTATCCGGTGTGATCCGCATCAAGACCACGAAGCCGTTCGGCGAGTCGACGGTCAGCCGTATCCTCGAGCTCGTCGAGAACGCCAGCGAGAAGAAGGCCCGCACCGAGAACTTCATCACGCGCTTCGCCCGTGTCTACACCCCCACCGTCACCATCGCGGCAGCTGTCCTCGCCCTCGGCGGCGGACTTGTGACCGGCGCCTGGTCCGACTGGCTTCTTCGCGGCCTCACGTTCCTGGTCGTGAGTTGCCCGTGTGCCCTTGTGATCAGCGTGCCCATGTCGTTCTTCGGCGGCATCGGCGGCGCGTCCAAGATCGGCGTCCTCATCAAGGGCTCGAACTACCTCGAGTCCCTCGCCTCCGTCGACACCGTCGTGTTCGACAAGACCGGCACGCTCACCAACGGCACCTTCGAGGTTGTCGCCGTCCACCCCGAGGATGACTGCGACCAGAGCACGCTCCTCAAGTACGCCGCACATGCCGAGACCTTCTCCGACCACCCGATCGCCCTCAGCGTCAAGAACGCCTATGGGCAAGCCGGCAACATCATCGACCGCGCAGCCGTCAAAGATGCCGTCGAGGAGTCGGGACACGGCGTCGTCGCCAACCACGAGGGGCACATGCTCCTCGTGGGCAACGACAAGCTCATGGCCGCGCACGGGCTCAAGGCACCCGCATGCGAGGTTACGGGCACGATGCTTCACGTGGCGGTCGACGGTACCTACATAGGCCACATCGTGATCGCCGACACCGTCAAGGCCGATGCCGAGCAGACGATCCGCGATCTGCATACCGCCGGCATCCGCCGCACCGTGATGCTCACCGGCGACCGCGAGGAGGTTGCCGCTGCCGTGGCCAAGCAGCTCGGACTCGACGAGTACCATGCGCAACTGCTGCCGGCCGACAAGGTCGAGCGTGTCGAGGGCCTGCTCGCGAGCGAGGGAGATAAGAAGAAGCTCGCCTTTGTGGGCGATGGCATCAACGATGCCCCCGTCCTCACCCGTGCCGATGTGGGTATCGCGATGGGCGCCATGGGGTCGGATGCCGCCATCGAGGCCGCCGACGTCGTGCTCATGGACGACAAGCCGTCGAACATCGCCCGCGCGATCAAGGTCGCCCGCAAGACCATGGCGATCGTGTGGCAGAACATCGTGTTTGCCCTCGGCGTCAAGATCTTGATCCTGGTGCTCGCGGCGCTCGGCATCGCCAACATGTGGCTTGCCGTCTTTGGCGACGTGGGCGTGGCGATCATCGCCATTCTGAACGCCATGCGTGCCATGGGGGTCAAGGACCTCTGACGCTGCTCTGGTGTTGTCCGGGGAGGGCGCCGGGCTGAGATTTAAAAACGTCCTCGGGCATGAAGGCCCCTTATCCTGCTCCTACGGAGCTGAGGATAAGGGGCCTTCGCCCTGCGGAATGTTTTTAAATCTCAGCCCGGCGCCCTCCCCTACGGCTACGTGGTTGCGGCGTCAGGGGGCCTTGAGGCCATGTTGCGCATGGCAGCGGTTCAGGGCAGAGCGAAATTTTGGTTGGTGGTTAGCCTTATCCCCTTCGCTGTTTCGCGGCTTTGCCGCGAAAGGCGCGCCACTTTGGAGCGCATAGCGGTACATAGGCGGTCGTTTATCCCAAAAGCGCGGTCGCCTTTGGAATAGAAGGTGAACCCCGATCGATTACTCTGCAGGTTCAAGCATGCTTCGCAGTTTTTCGAAGCTATCCTCCGAGAGACAGTGTTCCATGTGACATCCCTCGGCTGCGGCCACATCGGCGGGGACGCCCGCCCGCTCAAGAAGGTTCACAAAGAACTTGTGGCGCTCGAGCATCTGCTCGGCCACCTCAAGCCCGCGCTCCGTCAAACGCACATCGCGCTTCCCCATCTCGACGTAGCCCTTTGATTCCAGACTCGACATCGCTTTCGAGACGCTTGCCTTGGTCACGCCCAAGCGGTCCGCGACATCGACTGAACGCACCTTTTCATGCTCTTGCGAAAGCATGAGGATCGCCTCGAGGTAATCTTCGCCGGATTCGTGCAGGGGCATGTCATGACCTTTCATAATCGACCGGGCATCGCGCATTGACGGAACTCGTTAACCGATGTTTACTTAACCTAGGCTTACTTTAACGTAAAAAGTTGGCCCTGTCTTACTGACAGGGCCAAAAAGTTAACCTAATTTCACAAAAAGCCACGAACGGCGACGAGCACGTGGCGGACGCGGAGAGCCAAAAAGCGCGGCCAAAAAGCCCCCGGCACACGCCACGCAGGCGCCCGTCCCCTACATCAGCCCAAAATGGACCGCCGCGTTATAGATCCCATCGTCATCGACATCGGTCGTCACGTAGCTCGCTGCCGCTTTCACGCTGTCCCAAGCATTGCCCATGGCAACGCTCGTGCCCACGGCGGCAAACATCGACAGGTCGTTCTCACCGTCGCCAAAGGCGATGGCCTCCTCGGGCGCGATCCCCAGCCGTTCGAGCGTCGCCGCTACGCCCTTGTCCTTGCCGCCGTTATCGGGAATCAAATCGCAGAACAGGTCGCACCAGCGCGTCGTGAGCACGTGCGACGTCGCATCGGTCACGATATGGTCGTCCGCTGAATCGAGAAACGCACAGAACTGATACACCGGCGCGTCGAACGCATGCTCGAACGGCTCCTCGTGGTACACGATCGCCGCATTGCTACCGGCCGTGACCACGCGCTTCGAGAGGCGGTTCACAAACGAATTCTCCCCCTGCATGCAAAGCGAATCGTAGCGCCCCTCGGCCACCTGCTCGACCACCGCGCGCACATCGGCATCATCGATAGGACAGCTACGGTACACGCCGTCCCTGTCAAAGCAGTACTGGCCCGAGAGCGTGATATACGCGTCCCAGCCCTCAAGCAGCCAGTCGGGCATCTGATACTTGGGACGACCCGTCGAGATCACGCATTTGACCCCGCGCTCATGAAAGGCATCAAGCACGCGCTGCGTCGAGGCCGGGATCCGATGCGTCTTGAAGCTCAGAAGCGTGCCGTCGATATCGAAGAAAGCAGCCTTGATCATGCCCTAGGCCTCCCCTTCCAGCTTCTCACTCGCCTCGAGCCATGCCATCTCGAGCTCGTCCATCGCAGCATGGGCCTCGTCGATCTTCGCCTGCTGCGCGCCCAGCGCCTCGTAGTTGGTGGGGTCGACCTGGGTCATGGCGGCCTCGGCCTCCTCGACGCGCGTACGCTGCGTATCCATCTTGCGCTCAAGCGAGCTCACCTCGCGACGGAGTTTCTGACGCTCGGCGTTGGAAAGGCCGTTGGGCTGTCCGCTCGATTTGGGCTTCTCGGCCGCGGCCGCAGCTGCCCCGGTGTCAAACGTCCCCGTCTTGGCATCGGGCGCGCCCACGGGCTCGCCATCGCCTGCGGCGTTGCAGATCCGCAGGTACTGGTCCACGCCGCCCGGCATATGGGTGAGATGCCCGTCGATCAGCGCCCACTGCTGGTCGGTCACGCGCTCCATCAAAAAGCGGTCATGCGTCACCAGGATGAGGGTCCCTGGCCAGCCGTCGAGCAGGTCCTCGACGATAGCGAGCATGTCGGTGTCGAGGTCGTTGCCCGGCTCGTCGAGGATGAGCACGTTGGGCTCATCGAGGATCGTGAGCAGCAGCGACAGGCGACGGCGCTGCCCGCCCGAGAGCTCGCCGATGCGGCTCCAGAGCTGTTGGGTCGTGAAGCCCAGACGCTCGCACAGTTTCTCGGGCGAGGTCTCCTTGCCGTCGATCATGTAGAACTTCTTGTAGTGGCTCAGCACCTCGCGGATCGTGCTGTCGAGATAGGGCTTGAGCTCGTCGAGCTGCTGAGACAGGATGCCGAAGCGCACCGTCTGCCCGATCTTGACGCGCCCGCGTACCGGCTTGAGCTTGCCTTGGATCACATCGAGCAGCGTCGACTTGCCGGCGCCGTTCTCGCCGAGAAGCCCGTAGCGGTCGCCCGCGCCGATGAGCCACGTCACGTCGTTGAGGACGGGCTTGAATCCGCCGTCGCCCGTGTCCTGGTAGCCGGCGTCCACGTCGACCACGTCGATGACCTGCTTGCCCAGGCGCGACACGGCGAGGCGCTTGAGCTCGAGCTCGTCGCGCACCGGCGGCACGTCGGCGATGAGCTCGCGGGCGGCGTCGACGCGGAACTTGGGCTTGGACGAGCGCGCCTGCGCCCCGCGCGAGAGCCACGCGAGCTCCTTGCGGGCCATGTTGCGACGGCGCTCCTCGGTGACGGCGGCCATGCGGTCGCGCTCCACGCGCTGCAGGATGTAGGCCGAGTAGCCGCCCTCGAACGGGTCGACCTTGCCGTCGTGCACCTCCCACATGGAGTTACAGACCTCGTCCAAGAACCAGCGGTCGTGCGTCACGCAGAGCATGGCGCCCTGGCCGTGCTGCCAGCGGGCCTTGAGGTGCCGCGCGAGCCAGTTGATGGTACGCATGTCCAGGTGGTTGGTGGGCTCGTCGAGCATGAGCACGTCGTAGTCACCGATCAAGAGGCGCGCGAGGTCCACGCGGCGGCGCTGGCCGCCCGAGAGCTCGCCCACCGTGCCCTCCCAGGGCACGTCCGAGATCAGGCCGGCGAGGATCTGCCGCGTACGTGGGCTCGACGCCCACTCGTACTCGGGCGCGTCGCCCACCACGGCGTGATGCACGGTGTCGGTATCGGCCAGGTTGTCCTTCTGGCCGAGCAGCCCCACCGTGATCCCGCGCCGGTGCGTCACGCGGCCGTCATCGGGCTCGAGCACGCCCGCGAGCACGCTGAGCAGCGTCGACTTGCCATCGCCGTTCTTGCCCACGATGCCGATACGGTCGCCCTCGGCCACGCCGAGCGTCACGTCGTCGAAGATGTGCTTGGTGGGAAACTCGAGCGAGACCGAGTCGCACCCCAAGAGAATCGCCATAAGGCCAGCTCCTTTAATGCTAGGTTGAACGCTCCCCATCATAGCAGCGCACGGCTCGCCACCTGCAAATTAGGGACAGGTTTATTTTTACAGGTCAAACGCTTTACCTGTAAAAATAAACCTGTCCCTAAATTACAGGTCCGCAGCCTCCAATCAAGCCACGGACCCTATTGATGGTGCCGCACCGCGCGGGACCAAGTCTTCCCCGCCGGCGGGCTTGGGCATGTTCCGGACTAGGAGAACATGCCCGTGAGGTAATCGTTGAGGCGCTTGTCCTTGGGGCGCTGGAAGATCTCGTCCGTCTCGTCGTACTCGACCATGTCGCCCATGTAGAAGAACGCCGTGCGGTTGGAGACGCGCGAGGCCTGCTCCATGTTGTGCGTGACGATCACGATGGCACGATCCTTCACGATGTTGCGCATGAGGTCCTCGATCGCGAGGGTCGAGATGGGGTCGAGCGCCGAGCACGGCTCATCGAAGAGGATCACGTCAGGCTGGAGCGCCAGCGTGCGCGCGATGCACAGGCGCTGCTGCTGCCCGCCCGAGAGTGCATAGGCGCTCTTGTCGAGCTTATCCTTGACCTCGTCCCACAGTGCGGCGCCGCGCAGGCTCTCCTCGACCAGGCGGTCGAGCTCGGCCCTGTCGGTGATGCCGTGACGCTTGGGCGCGAACGTGATGTTCTCGCGGATGGACTTGCGAAACGGGTTGGGCTGCTGGAACACCATACCGATGGACCGGCGCAACTCATAGGTGTTCTCGCGCGGCGTGTTGATGTTGCGACCGCGATACTCGATCTCACCCTCCACGCGGCAGCCGCGAATCTCGCGGTTCATGAGGTTGAGGCTCCGCAGAAAGGTCGACTTGCCGCAGCCCGAGGGGCCGATCAGCGCGGTGATCTCGCCCTTGTGGAAATCAAGCGACGTATCGTGCAGCGCATGGTGGTCGCCATAGTATACGTTGACGTTCTTGGTCGCGAGCACGACCTCGTCCGACACCGCCTTGCCCGAGATATGGGTGCGGGCCTCGCTCTCGCCCACGCTGGCGAGGAAGTCATCGGTCTCGGAAGCGGCGTGTTGGGATGCCTGGGCGTACCCGGCAGCAGGGGTTTTCACAGTCTCACTCATTCGGCCGTCATCTTCTTTGCCAGCAACTTGCCCACCAGGCGGGCGATGATGTTGAACAGCAGCACGCAGATCATCAGCAGCGCGGCGGTGCCCCACACGATCTGCTGGGCCTGGGGGCTGCCCTCGCCGTAGATCTTGTAGATGTGCACGGCGAGCGACTCACCGGGGCG
>ERZ808240.533-NODE-533-length-49387-cov-4.559171_pt1 | contig 49387 bp, 36 predicted proteins | sample MGYA00521084_ERZ808240 | MGnify/ENA primary metagenome ERZ808240 (study PRJEB31516, sample SAMN03275571) | gut metagenome | biome: mammalia-associated habitat; material: feces | host: Papio cynocephalus | place: Kenya | collected 2012-08-06 ...
GGGTGGGTCAAAACTAAATGTAAAACTATGGTCAGTTTTAAGTATAAATCAACACAAGGTGATGGGATTATCTTGTGGTACAATTTTTATTTATGTAAAAGCTCTAACTTATGTACCTATAAATGACATGAAAAATTTGCTATTATAGTAATAATCCAGTTACATGATTTTAACAAATTGTACAATTCGTACAACTATCACAAATTTTTCAGGAGGTTATAATTATTGAATGCTAAGGAGTTGGAAATACAACGTAATTTAAAAAAGTGGGCAGCAATAATAAAAGAATGCCGCTCAAACGGAATGAAGATACTGAATATTCCGCATATAGCGTATCATCTATTCGCAAAACTATACCGTCTGACAGCTTATGAATACCACATCATAATTATGTGCAATTAATATTTAATGATTTTTTATTAGTAAGTGGAATGCATAATCTAGGCATTAAGGTAAAATATAGTGAGCATATTTTGTATAAAAGTAAGGGTACATTGGATGGAGCGTTTATTATTAGCAATGACAAATCCACAGAGAAAAGCAGGGATAGCAAAGTGCTAGTTTTATGATATAATTAAAATGAAATTGTAATTTGTAAAGGATACATAAATGAGTGTAGATGATGTAGTATTTAAAGAGTTAGGAGTGTGAAATAATGAATCTTTTATCGAAACTTAATTCTAGGGCAAAGACAAAAACAATAGAGCCTAGAGAAATATTTATGACATTACCTTCAAAAGCACCTGGTTATGGATATCCCAGAGATGTTCAAAGTGAAGTCTGGAAAAAGTGGTTTGATATAAGAAATGAAAAAAATGTTATTTTAAAAATGAATACTGGTAGTGGCAAAACAGTAGTTGGGTTGATTATGCTTCAGAGTTGTTTAAATGAAGAAAAGGGACCAGCTATATATGTAGTGCCTGATAATTATTTGGTTAAGCAAGTCGTTGATGAAGCTAAGAGATTGGGAATTTCTGTAACGGAAGATAGAGATGATTATAACTATTCAAACTCAAAAGCGATACTTGTTACTTCTATTCAAACTATTGTAAATGGCTATAGCTATTTCGGTATGAGAGAAAGTGGGAATTATCCGATAGGAAGTATTATTATTGATGATGTACATGCCTGCATGGACAAAATCATTGGTCAATTTATGATAAAAATTGATGCTGATACAGATACCTATAAGGAATTAATTGCTATATTTAGTTCTTCATTAAAGGACTATAATCCAAAGAGTTACATTGATATTGTTGAAATGAAGGATTGTCGAAAAAATATGCTTGTGCCTTATTGGGAATGGCAACGGCAGCAAGACAATATTTATAGGATATTAACGAAATATAATAATAGTGATAATAAGGAGATATACTTTGGTCTGCCATTAATAGAGAGGGGGCTGGAAAACTGTGATTGTATAATTACTGCTTCTGCAATTGAAATATCTCCTAAAGGAATTGATTTAGAAAAGATATCTAGTCTCGAAGAAGCAAGTAGACGCATATATATGAGTGCAACATTAGCTGATGATAGTGTGTTTGTCTCTGCATTAGGATTGGCTAAAGAAGACATGAAGAACATTATTACTCCAGAGAATGCCAATGATATCGGAGATAGGTTAATTATTTTCCCTAAATATGTAAATAGTGATATATCGGAGATTGAGATAAGGGAAAAAGTTGAGGAAATAGCTGAAACGTATAACGTCGTGATACTTGTGCCTTCTTTCTCCAGAGCAAAATTTTGGGATGAAAAGGGGTTAAGAACAGCGACAAAAGATAATATAGATCGAATGGTTGCAGCATTAAAGAGTGGCAAACATGTAGGAAAAATGATTTTTGTTAATAGATATGATGGAATTGATTTGCCGGGTGATGCTTGTAGGATGTTGGTTATTGATGGACTTCCACCTTTAAATAGTATTAAGGATCGATATATTCAAAGTGTGGCTCCTCAGAACACAACTTTATTGAGGGAGCAAGTTCAAAGGATCGAGCAAGGTATGGGACGTGGGGTTCGTTCTAATGACGATGAATGTTGCATTGTTCTTATGGGTGATGAGCTTACCGATGTATTATCAAGAAATAAGGGGATAGATTATTTTAGTGCAGCGACGAGATGTCAATATGATCTTTCAAAGAAATTATGGGATTTATTAGTAAGTGAAACAGGCTCAAAGCCAACAATTGATCAGATATTTGAACTTGCAAATTATTCATTAGAAAAAGATGAAGAATGGGTTACAACCTGTAAAGAGAATTTAGCCGCAGTCAAGTATTCAAATGAGGCAAAGGTGGATGAAAAGATAGTTGCGCAGAGAAAGGCTTTTGAAAAAGCTATGAATATGCAATGGCTTGATGCTGCAAATGCTATTAAGGCGGTTAAAGATACAGAGAATGACAAAAGAACTAAAGGATATTTATGTCAGATTCAGGCTGAATATACAAATAAAATAAATCCAGCTCTTTCTCAAGAGATACTAAAAGCGGGTAAAAATTTAAGTGCAGCCATTCTGTCACCTCTTGCAGGTATACAGTATCAAAGAACAACTAACACAATTCCACAGGCACAAGCTATCAGTAAAAATCTTGTTGTTCGAAGACTTGGGTTAAATGAACTGTTAATATATATAGATGGAATTCTGTCAAATTTACGTATGGGAAGTGAATACAAAAAGTTTGAGGAGGCACTAAATCAGATAGGAACAATTCTTGGTTTTGCATGTTCAAGACCAGACAAGGAAACAGGAGGATACGGGCCTGACAATTTGTGGGCAATTGATTCAAGCAAGTATTTGGTCATTGAATGTAAAACCGAGGCTACTACTCAAACGATAAAAAAAGATTATTGTAATCAATTATCGGGATCGGTTAATTGGTTTAAGGAAAATTATGTATACCCAAATGAGTGTATACCAATAATGGCTCATCCATCTAAAGTTGTTGATGCAGTTGCATCACCAGACGACAATATGAGAGTGATAACTGAGAAAGAACTAGAATTTTTTAGAAAAAATGTTCGCGATTTCTATAGTGCTCTTTGCCAAGATGGAAATATTGATGATGTAAGTAAAATTAATGAATTGTTGCATATGTATAAACTTAGAAAAGATGATATTGTAAATATGTATACAGTTAAGTATGAACGACAGAAATAAAGGGATAAATTATAGGTAAGGAAAGTAAAAAGCAATAGATTTATGTAAAGTCATGCTTATTGTATAATTTTGCTAATTTGAGTTTGTTGAACAGTGCCGACATAATAATAACAACTAAATAGCAGTCACAGCATCAGAGCGTATGGGAAAACTGTACGCTCTCTTTTTTTGATGTTCTTTCGGAATCTTGGTAAAAGCTCCAACCTATACCTAAAGAAACTTCTGCATCTACAGAATTAGTTGTTGCTAATGGAAGGAAGAATGATAGGATAAAAGCACTTTTATGGTATGGTGCGTTTACGATAAAATTAAATTGAAATGAAAATGAAAATATGATAATCTCACTTTAAGAATACATAAGAGGTGGTGTAGAGTTGACAAATTTAGAATTTCTTAAATTAATAGAGTTAGAAAAGATTTTTTGAAAAGCAATATTTGCTTACCATAAAATGGTGAAAGTGATGTTTTTGATTTAAAAAGTATAAGCACAAATGATAAATTTTTCTTGGATGTGGATAGACGTGGTAGAATTGAATTATCAAAATTTAAGTTGCAAAACAGATATCCTTTGGCTAAATTACCACTTGTAAGGATAGATATAGATTCGCCTCCTTATATAAATCCTGATGGTACAAAGACATCAAGAAATCATATACACATTTATAAAGAGGTAGATAATGATACAGGAAATTTTCCATGGGCATATGATTTAGAAAATTTTGCTCAGATTAAATTTAATGAAGACAATATAATATTTATGAACATTTTTACTGGATTTTGTGAATACTGTAATATAAATATTAATAATGTACAGGTTGTGATATGATGATGAAACAGCAGATAGAAAAGGATTATGGGAAAAAATATATAGATTGGTTAAAACAGAATATTAGTCAATATAAGGTTAATGACAATATTTATCGTATAACATTACCTTTTTTAGATAGAAATAATGATTATGTGGATATTTATATATTGGATAAAGGAAATAGATGGTATACGATTACAGATGATGGATATACAATTAGTGACTTAAAATTAGGTGGATTTGATATTGGGGCGAGTGCTAAAAGAAGGTCTTTATTAGACTTTATTGTTTCATCATATGGCATTAATAGATCAGAACATAACGAATTGATGGTAGATTGCACAGAGAATGATTTACCAGTAAAAAAGCATATGTTAGCACAGTGTATGGTAAAAGTGAGTGATATGTTTTATTTATCCAGAAGTAATGTACAATCAATCTTTTTAGATGATGTTCAGAATTTTTTCGATAAAAATGATATAAGATATGTTAATAATATATGTCTGATAGGAAAAGGTAAGCTGGCAACCCATTATGATTTTGCTGTTGCGCGTTCAAAAAGAACACCTGAAAGATTAATAAATGTAGTAAATAATATGGATTTAAATGCAGCAAGAAATATTATATTCTCATGGAATGATACCAAGGATATGCGCCAACAAGGAACAAAGTTATACACATTTATACAAGATACAGACAAGAAAATATCTGAAGATGCAATCAGGGCAATTTAAGAGTATGGTATAAATACTGCATTATGGACAGAAAAAGATAAGTATGTACAGGAATTGAGTGCATAATGAGTAGCGTGTGTTCTTTCCTATGGTTAAATATTGGGAGAAAAGGTTGTTGTAGCTCAATATATAAATAATATATAGTATAGTATTGTGTTAAAAATTGTACTACAAGGTAATGGATGAGTATCTTGTGGTACAATTTTTATTTATAGCGTAATTAATATATATGAAATCTAACATACATTACTTACATAAAATCGAATTGTAAAAAAAATATGATATCCTTATTTTAAGAATATATAAAGCTTTATAATAAACACAATTTATTAAGGGGAGAGATAATGGTATTTAAGTTAAAAGGTAACGATGTTATTAGAGAACAGGACATAGAAGTAACAGAATCGTTAATAGGTATTTATGGATATAATAATTCAGGAAAAACAACAATTCTTAAAGAATTAGATAAAGTTATAGATGAAGAAAATATTAAATGTATTGTAAATGATGGCGAATATATAAGGTCGCTTTTTATTCCTACCAACAGGGTGATTGTAAGACAGGCACATACAAGTAGTACACAAATAAAAGATATAGAAGAATTTCTTGCATATAAAAAAGACAGTTATAATGAGTTTGATTTACATTTGAGGCTTATAAGGGAGAATCTGTTAAGGAATAATGCGGTAAGACAAGTTATTAAAAATGCTATAATATATATGTTTGGAGAGGATTATGAATTTGATTTTGACAGAAGACAGAGTGATGGCGTTGAGAATATTATAAATATTTATTGCAGTATTATATGGTTGTTTACATGGGATAAAGATATAGAAGATATTAAATATGACAAGCTGAAGCAGCTTTTGTGCGATACAAGTGCGATTGTTATGATAGATGAAATTGAAGCATTTTTACATGTTTATGTACAGAGTCGTATGTTGCAAAAGTTTAAAGAAGATTTTTCAAAATGTTCTTTTGTGTTTACAACACATTCGCCATTATTATTATCAAGATATTATAATATAAGAAAGTTTCAATTAGATAATGGAATTTTAAATGAAATTAATGCAGATTTGTATTATAAAGATTTAGATAATATTTATGAAGTTTATTTTAATGTTGAAGAATTTCCTAAGGAAGCGGGAGAGATTATTAACAGGCTGGGAGATTATATTTGTGGAGAAGAATATAATAGGGATGTTATTGTAAAGGACTTAGAGATTTTAAGTGAACAATATGCTAATGTAAAAGCTAAATATCCGGGACTTGTTGCTAAAGCAGAGGTGAAATTAGGAGTAGAGTAATATGGAATATATACAAAGAAAAAAATCGTCATTAAAGGATTTAAAAAAGACAAATGATGAATTTAATCTATTAATAAAAGATATGTCTGTTAAAGAAGCATACAAATTTTACAATGATAATAAGTCGAAATATAAATATAATACACCTGAAACAAAAGAAGAGTTTTTTAATATGACAGGTGGAAGATGTTCATTTTGTACAAGAATAATTATGGATTATAATTCGGAAATGACTGTTGAACATATACAAACTAAGGTAAGTACACCGTGTAAAATATTTGAATGGAAAAATCTTTTATGTGCCTGTAAAACATGTAATACTAAAAGAAATGAATATCCTTATGATAAAAATAAATATTTAGACCCTACAAAAGTAAAGGATATATCTAAATATTTTGAATTTAAGATGGATGGAACTATAAAAGTTGCAAATGGTTTAACAAAGAGTGAAGAAGAGAAGGCAGCTTATATGATAGATATGTATAAGTTGGATAGAACAGACCTAAATAATTATAGAAAAAAATTTTTTAGAGATATCGTTAATGATGATGGATATTATGATATACTTAAAAATGATGATAAGAGTTCAACAAGGATAATATTTTTGTCCGTTTTTACATATTATAAAAGGAGAATTGAAAGTAATGGAGAATAAGACAAAGGAGTTTGTATTGGATCAGACAACAATTAAAAAGCTTTTAACAGCATATAAGTTGACTATACCAGATTTTCAGAGAAGCTTCGTTTGGAAAAGCAATAAAAAATATCAGCTTATATCTTCCCTATTCAAAGGGTTTCCAATAGGTGCATTAACTCTTTATGAAGATGAAGGTCAGTATTATATTATAGATGGATTACAGAGAATTAATACATTGCAGCAGTATCTTTCAAGTCCATCTGAAATAGTCGGGTTTAAAGAGTATTACAGCAAAATATCTGATGATATTAAAGGTTTTATAACCAAAAATGATTTGGGAATAAGAGAGAGCCAATTAAAGAGCTGCATAAAAGGATGGTATGAGGGACTTAATGGATTGTATCAATATGAAAAAATGACGGTTCTTTATAATAAAATTAAAGCAAAACCGGACATTTTTAAATATTTGAATGACTTGGACTTAATTGCTGAGTTATTAGATATATTACAGCAGAATATAAGAATAATGCATGATGACATAGTTCTTATAATATATAAAGGTGATAAGGAAGATTTGCCAGAGTTGTTTAAAAATATTAATACTGGCAGTGTTGCTTTATCTCAATATGAAATATTGCAATCAGTCTGGATTAATAATTATCTTAATGAAACAATACTTGTAGATGAGTATGATGCATTTTTAAGAGAATTGGAGCTTATCAAAGAAGATTATGAGATAAGTGCAGCTAAAGATAAGGGACAGTTTGATATATTTAAGAATTTGATAGGACTTAATAATATTATATGTTGTATTAAGGATAGTGATAAAGTATTTCATTATTCAGCCTACAAGCGACTTATACAATGTGTTAAGTATAAAAATAATATAAAAAAATATTATGATAATGATACAATAGCATTTGAATTATATTCATCAATAATAAGTTTATCTTCTAATAGAATTGTTAAGGCTGTAGATTTATTATATTCTAAAGAGCATACAAAAGATGATATAAGTGAGTTTGTAAAAAATTTAAACAAAATAATTGTTGAAACGATAAACTGGCTTATATCATATCTGAGTGAAAGTGATATGGAATTAATAGAAAGTAAATATCATTCATTATATATAATAACAGGTCTGATTATGTCAAGATATGATATTGATGCAGAAAATCTTACGATATCAAAGACAGGAGAAATAAAAGAAATAGAAGAAGAATGTCTTGATATTAATAGACATATTAAAGAAAAATGGTTTTTGGATGAAAATCGTCAGGTAGGCTTTTTTGCAAAGAAATTAGCAGAGCTGAATGATATGAAATGATAGCTTTTCAGTAATTAGACTTATTTAAATAATGAATTATCAAGGGCACATTGTTACCCAGAAAGGAGCCTATCATATATGACTGAACCATTAAGATTGCCAGTTGGAATTGATGATTTTGAGAAAATACGAAAATCTGATTTTTATTATGTAGACAAAACAAAATTAATAGAACAGCTTCTTGAAAACTGGGGAAAAGTTAATCTTTTTACACGCCCAAGACGTTTTGGTAAAACTTTGAATATGAGTATGCTTAGAAGTTTCTTTGAAATAGGGACAGATAAAAGTTTGTTTAATGGACTTTATATTACTGGAAATCAGAAGTTATGTGAAGAGTATATGGGGAAGTATCCAGTTATATTTATTTCATTAAAAAGTGTAGAAGGGCTTACTTATGAAGAAGCAGAGTGTGAGATGGCAGAGCTGTTAGGGAATGTGGCAGAGCATTTTGAATTTCTATCGGACAGCGATAGGTTATCAGATAATGATAAAATAAGGTTTAATGGTCTGATTGAATTGAATAGTGGACAATGTTCGTGGAACAAGAATAGGCTGACATCTTCACTTAAGTTATTATCGCAGTTATTATATAAACATTATGGTCAGAAGGCAATTATATTAATTGATGAGTATGATGTTCCTTTAGATAAAGCATTTCAGAATGGTTATTACAGAGAAATGGTTTCTTTAATCAGAGGTATGTTAGGCAATGCTTTAAAGACAAATGATGCGCTGCAATTTGCAGTATTAACAGGTTGTCTTAGAATATCTAAGGAAAGTATATTTACAGGATTGAATAACTTTAAAATTCTATCAATTACTGATTGCAGGTTTGATGAGCAGTTTGGATTTACTGAGGAAGAAGTAAAGAAGCTGTTAAATTACTATAATAAGGATGAACATTTGAAAGAAACTAAGGAATGGTATGATGGTTATCACTTTGGTGATGCAGATGTATATTGTCCATGGGATGTAATTAATTATGTGGATAGTCTTAATGCATCTTCGGATGCAGAACCACAGGCTTTCTGGATAAATACAAGTTCCAATGAACTTGTTAAAAGGCTGATATACAGGGCGGATAGAAAAACAAAGAGTGAAATTGAAAGGCTTGTTGCTGGTGGGGTAATTGAGAAAGAAATTCATCAGGAGCTGACGTATGATGAAATAGATAACAGCATTGAGAATATATGGAGTGTATTATTTACAACAGGATATCTGACACAGGATAAGAAGGCAAAAAATGGTGTCTTCAGTCTTAAGATACCGAACGAAGAAGTAAGGACTGTATATAAAAGACAGATTAGGGAATGGCTAAATGCATCATTACGAAGAGATACCAATAAGCTTCAGGCGTTCTGGAAAGATTTTCAGGAAGGTAATTCAGAAGATATAGAAGATTATCTTAATCGTATGCTTGACAGTACAATAAGCATTTTTGATACAAAGAGCCGTAAAGGTGAAAAAGAAAATTCTTACCATATGTTATTAACAGGCATTTTGTCAACAAATGCTGATTGGGAGGTTAAGTCTAATGTAGAATCTGGAGATGGCTTTGCAGACATTATCGTTGAACCGGAAGATTATAAAGCAGGCATTGTTGTTGAGTTAAAACATTCTGCAACGTATGAGGGAATGGATAAAGCCTGTGAAGAAGCCATCCAGCAGATTAAGGACAAGCGGTATGACACATACTTAAGAAATGAACAGAGAGATGATATATTGATTTATGGTATGGCGTTTTGTAAGAAGAGATGCAGGGTGGTTGCAGAAAAACTGACAATCTGATTGCAATTATTTTGTTGCTTTTATCCTGGTAATATGGTACGATAGGTAAAATAATTGTAGCATTGAGTGTGAATTAATATAAATAATAAGAATATATTAGGGATTGTATTTTGATGTATTTATTATAAGCCCAAACATTGTTATATTTATATAAAGTGCATAGATTAAGCGGGAGAAGCTTACGATTAAAGGATGCTATACAGATTATTTCTGCATAGTATCCTTATTGTTATGATGGAGGTCAGCATGCAGAAAATACTTATAGCAGATGATGCCGAGATAAACAGAAGTTTACTAAAAGAGATGTTTAAGAACAGATATGAGATTCTTGAGGCGGCAGATGGTGAACAGACGATAGAACTTATAAAGCAGGAGAATATCCGTGAAGCTGATAGCATGAGTAAGTGCGAGGATGGTCTTGTACTTATATTTCTTGATCTTGTTATGCCAAAGAAGTCAGGTATGGAAGTACTTGAGTATATGAAAGATGAAGAGCTGCTTGAGAAGATTCCTGTTATTATGATAACAGGGGAAGCAACGGCACAGAGCGATGAACAGGCATATGAATATGGAGTTGCTGATATTATATATAAGCCGGTTGTTGAAAGGGTTGTAGTACGAAGAGCACTTAATATCATAGAATTGTATCAGCAGCGTAACAATATGAAAGAGATGCTGGCTAACAAGAACAGAGCACTTATTGAATCACAGTCAAAGCTTGAGAAGAATAACGAATTCCTTATTAACGCATTAAGTTCAGTTGTTGAATTCAGAAGCCTTGAGTCAGGCGAGCATATAAAGAGGGTGTCAACATTTACAAGGATTATGCTTGAAACATGGGTCAGAATGCATCCTGAATGTAATTATACAAAAGATGATATAGACCAGATGGTATCAGCATCGGCACTTCACGATATTGGAAAGATTGGTATACCTGATAAGATTCTTTTAAAGCCAGGAAGACTTACACCGGAAGAGTTCGAGATTATGAAGACTCATACAACTATAGGCTGTGATATATTAGACAGATTCAAGATGGAAGATAGTGATTTCTTTAAATATTGCTGGGATATATGCAGATATCATCATGAAAGATACGATGGTAAGGGATATCCTGATGGCAAAAAAGGTGATGAGATTCCATTATGGGCGCAGGTAGTATCTGTTGTAGATGTATATGATGCACTTATAAGTAAGAGAGTATATAAGCAGGCATATGATGTTGAGCATGCCATTAAGATGATATATGATGGTGAATGTGGTGTGTTTTCACCAGATATTCTTGAATGTTTTGCTGCCGCAAAGAATGATATATTAAGATGGACGTTAAAAGAAGGCAGACCAGATAATAAGAATAAAGAAGTTTCTTAAAATATAGTTTATATATGTATGGTTTTTATATATGACTTTAAATATATGGTCATTTGGTGCTATTTAGTAGGAAGATAATGATTAAAAGGGTTTAAATGAACAAGAGAAGTGTGTATTTTAAAAGAATAATTGTATTATTATTAGTTACAATACAGGTAATATTATGTGTAGCGCCTGTATATGCAGTGAATTATAACGCGATTACAAATGCAGCATATATATCGGAAGCATATGCTGAAGAGGTTCCAAGTTCATATACGCCAGATTACAGAGTGGCTTATTATGCTTTTGATTGTTATAATATGCAGGATGAGAATGGAAAGATGTATGGTTATGGATATGAGATGATGCAGGATATATCTCATTATATGCAGTGTACATTTTCATATGCTGGCTATGATAAGAGTGCTAATGAGTGTGAACAGATGTTAAGAAATGGCGAACTGGATATATATACAGCAGCCAGAAAAACCGCAGAACGTGAAGAAGAGTTCTGTTTTTCCAAGCATCCGGCAATAACAGCTAAGACTTGTATGAACGTAAAGGTTGGCAATGACAAGGTGGTTGCAGGAGATTACTCAACGTATGATGGTCTTAGGGTAGGGCTTCTTACAAGACATACATATAATGACAGCTTTAAACAGTTTGTAGAGCATAAAGGATTTTCGTGTGAAATAATATATTATGATACGCCAACTGAACTTGCTAATGCACTCATAAGTGGAGATGTTGATGCACTTGTTAGCAGCTATATAAGCACACCGGAAGATGAACAGATAGTTGAAGATTTTGGTGAGACACCATATTACTTCATGGCAAGAAAAGAAGATAAGTCTGTGTTAGAGAACATAGATAAGGCTATAGATGCCATGAATATAAAGAATCCAAACTGGAGAAGTGATCTGTACAATATGTATTATGGTTCACCAAGTTCTAATACAAGGCTGACATCTGATGAGGAAGCTCTTCTTGAACAGATGAGGGAAGATGGCACAGTAATACGGGCAGTTATGAATCCTGATAATAACCCTTATTCGTGGTATGATAATGGAAAGCCTTGTGGTATTGCAGCTGATATGTTTATAGCTACAGCTGAAAAGTTAGATCTTGACTATAAGATAATATACGTATCTACAAAAGCTGAATATGAACAGATTTTATCAGATGGTGCTGTTGATATATGGATGGATATGTACGGATATTATGGAAATAATGGGAAATACATATATAAAGCTACTAACCCGTATACAACGACAACTTTATCTGTAGTAAGGAGAAGAGGAGCTTCGCCAAGGATAAACAAGATAGCAGTTGTTGGCGATAATGCTGATATGAAAGAAGCTATCAGCGATGCATGGTCACAGGCTGAATTATCATCTGTTGATGGTACACAACAATGTATTGAACAGATAAAAGATGGCAAGGTAGACGGAGCCTTACTTTTTAGTTATACAGCGCAGAAGCTTGCACGCAATGATACGCAGAACCGTTTTAGTGTAGATATAGTGCCAGGAGCACTTGTTAATATATGCATGGGTGTTAAGTCATCAGATAATTATAATTTTTATGGAATATGGGATAAAACTCTTGAAGAAGTAGCAGCACAGAAAAGCTATGAGATTGTACAGAATTATCTTGAAAATGAAAATGAACCTACGTTTATAGCATATCTTTTTGATAATCCGATATATTTGTTTGCGACTGTGGCCGTAGCATTTGCATTACTATTTTTCATACTGTTATATATACAGTCTGTAGTGGCAAAGAACAGACAGAGACATATATCTGACCAGTTATCACTTGCACTTACAGAAGCCAAGAAGGCCAACGATGCCAAGCTGAACTTCTTTTCTAAGATGAGTCATGATATCAGGACACCACTTAATGTTGTGCTTGGCATGACACAGATAGCGCGTAAATATAAACATAATCCTGACAAGCTTGATAATGCACTTGATAATATAACAACAGAGGGAACTTATCTTCTGACTCTAGTTAATTCTATTCTTGATATTAACCAGCTAGAATATGGACATATGGAACTTTCACAAAAGGCTTTCAATATAGGTGAATGTGTTGAGGAAAGTGTTAATCTTTTAAAGCCGCTTGCAGAAAAGAAGGAACAGAATATTGTTATAGATAATGATGCAATAGATGCAGTTGTTGTAGGCGATTCTAACAGATATAGACAGATTGTTGTTAATATAGTATCCAATGCAATTAAGTATACAGATAGCAAAGGAAGCATTAAAGTAAGTATTAAAAAACTTGATGAAGAAATGTATCGTTTTACTTGTACGGATAACGGAATAGGTATGAGTAGAGAGTTTCTTAAGCATATATGTGAGGAATATACAAGAGCTGAAGACAGCCGTATATCAGTAACAGAAGGAACCGGTCTTGGAATGTCTGTTGTTAAAGGTCTTACAGAACTTATGAATGGAAAACTGTCAGTTGAAAGTGAAGAGGGTAAAGGCTCAACATTTATGGTAGATATACCATTCAGAGCAGCATCTGACAGACAGAAGGAACTGATTCTTCGTTCTGTCAAGGATGATATCACCAGCGTGGATTCTGATACGGTTAAGGGTTATGCAGGTAAGAAGGTACTTCTTGTAGAGGATAATGCACTTAATGCACAGATAGCAATAGAACTGATTGAAAGCATAGGACTTCATGTTGACTGGGCAGATAATGGTAAAAGTGGTGTTGAAAAATATATGAATTCAGCAGTGAATGAGTATATTGCCATATTTATGGATATGCAGATGCCGGTTATGGATGGTGTTGAGGCAACCAGATGCATAAGAAAGTCAGGCAGACAGGATAAAGATATACTTATATTTGCAATGACTGCTAATACATTTGAGAGTGACAGGCAGAGATGTATGGAGGCCGGTATGAATGGATATATATCTAAACCGGTCAGCCTTAAGGATATATGCGAAGTGCTCAAAGAGCATTATGGTATGTAGCTGTAACCAGTTGTAAAAGGTATTATTAAAAATTAAAATTAAAATTAATTAAGAAAATATAAAATATGGACGGTTCAACAGCGTGCTATTGACAGTGCGCTGTTGAATGTGTATTATATTAAAGCACATTAGTTGCAACTCACAAGTATACTTGTTTTCGTTATATATGTTATAGCGGATATGATATGTGGGGTGCAGCTATTTTTATGCTTTTATTTCATTTTATTTATATATTGGGTAAGGAAAGGATGTATACGTGACAAGAGAAAAACTTCATAGTGGAGAGCTTATAAAACGACTCAACGATATACTTGGGAGAAGTGCGAACAAAGACCTTAAGTGTGATGATATGACTGCTTCACAGATAAAGCTGCTTATAATAATAAGTGAGACATATAATGAATGTATAACGCTTAAGGAACTTGAGAAACATTTTGGCGTGGCACAGGCAACGATTGCAGGTATTGTTGCAAGACTCGAAAAAAAAGATATGATAGAAAGCTTTTATGTGCCTGATGATAAGAGAGTAAAACATGTAAAACTTACCGATAAGGGTCGTGAAGTATGCAAGCATGCATGGGTTAATATGGTGAAAAAAGAGGAATGGTTTCTGTCAAGTCTTGATGAAAAAGAAAAAGAAGAACTGCACCGCTTATTACAAAAGATATATGATAACGTAAGACTGGAAAACTAGCAGATTAGTGTCAGTGCACACATGGCACAAACCTGTTATAAAGAAAGTGTGCAGAAAAGAGGAAGAATATGATTAAAACACTGTCAGCCTTTGTAGGCCAGTACAAGAAAGATTCAATTAAAGCTCCTATCTATATTATATTTGAAGTGCTTATGGAGATTCTTATACCATTTGTCACAGCAAGTATTATAGATAAGGGTATACAGGCAGGAGATATGAAAAATGTATATATATATGGTGGAATTATGATTGTACTTGCATTTGTCAGTCTGTTCTGTGGTATACAGGCAGGAAAATATGCAGCAAGTGCATCGACTGGTTTTGCCTGTAACTTAAGAGAAGGAATATATACTAACATACAGAATTTTGCATTTTCCAACATTGACAAGTATAGTACAGCAGGTCTTATTACACGTATGACAACAGATGTTACCAATGTACAGAATGCGTACCAGATGCTTCTTAGAATAGCTGTAAGAGCACCACTTATGATGATATGCAGTATGGTTATGTGCTTCATTATTAATCCAACCATGAGCATGATATTCTTAGTCGCACTTATACTGCTTGGATTCGTACTTTTCTTTATTATATATAAGGTAACACCTATATTTACAGAAGGTTTTGCAAAGTATGATAATCTTAATGCAAGCGTACAGGAAAATATTTCAGGTATTCGTGTAGTTAAGGCATTTGTAAGAGAAGATTATGAGAATGATAGGTTCAGGAAGGCTGCTACAAGTCTTTATAATACATTTGTAAAGGCAGAATCATGGCTTGCCTTTAACAACCCGGTTATGATGTTTGTCATATATGCAAGTGTTATTGCTCTTTCATGGTTTGCAGCACACTTTATAGCTAATGGAAGTATGACAACAGGTAATCTTACATCTATGTTTTCGTATGTAATGAGTATGATGATGTCTCTTATGATGCTTTCCATGGTATTCGTTATGGTATCTATGAGTGTGGCCAGCGCGAGACGTATAGCAGAGGTACTTAATGAAAAAGCTGATATAACTAATCCGGATACACCAGTTATGGAAGTTGCTGATGGAAGAATAGATTTCAATCATGTAGATTTTGTATATAAGAAGGATAGTAAGACAGATACACTTCACGATATAGATATACATATTAATCCGGGTGAAACTATTGGAATTATAGGCGGAACAGGATGTGGCAAGTCAAGCTTTGTTAATCTTATAAGCCGTCTGTATGATGTCAAGGATGGCAGTGTATGTGTCGGTGGAGTTGATGTAAGAAAATATGACATAGAAACACTTAGAGATGAAGTATCTGTTGTTCTTCAGAAAAATGTTTTATTCTCAGGAACTATTCTTGATAACTTAAGATGGGGTGATGATAACGCAACCGAAGAAGAGTGTATAGAAGCATGCAGGCAGGCTTGTGCTGATGAGTTTATTGAACGTATGCCGAATAAGTATAATACGTGGATAGAACAGGGTGGAACCAACGTTTCTGGTGGACAAAGACAGAGATTATGTATTGCAAGAGCACTCCTTAAGCATCCAAAGGTTCTTATACTTGATGATTCAACAAGTGCGGTAGATACAGCTACAGATGCTAAGATAAAGAGGGCGTTTGCTACAAAGATACCTGGAACTACCAAGCTTATAGTATCACAGAGAATATCAAGTATTCAGGATGCAGACAGAATACTTGTACTTGATAACGGAATAGTCAGTGGGTTTGATACACATGATAAGCTTATAGAAAGCAATAAAGTATATCGCGAGATATATGAAGTCCAGACACAGGGCGGTGGCGATTTTGATGAACAGTCAGAAGATAAAAACGTTAATCAAAGTGTAGAAAATAATAATCAGCCCGCAGATGTACAGCTTGCGGATGATGTGAAAGGAGGAGCAGATAATGAGTAATAATAGTAACAGTCCAGAAAAAATGTTGAATAAATCAGACATGTCAATAGATAATAAAAATGAAAATAATAAAAATAATGGCAGGAAAAATGATAAAAAGAATACTCTCCATATTATGAAAAGATTATTGGGATATGTTTTAAAGAATTATAAGTTTTCATGTATAGCTGTTGTGTTATGTATTGTAGCTTCATCTCTTATAACACTTACAGCTACCCTTTTCATACAGAAGCTGGTTGATAACTATATAATTCCACTTACACAGTCCGCAGTGCATGACTATGCCCCTCTTGAATCAGCTATTATAAAGCTTTCAGCAGTACTGCTTGTTGGTGTGTTATGTTCATATATATATAATAGAATTATGGTTAATGTCGGACAGGGTACTTTAAAGAAGTTAAGATTTGAATTATTTGCTAACATGGAATCACTTCCTATAAGATATTTTGATACACATGCACATGGCGATATCATGTCTGTGTATACTAACGATATTGATACATTAAGACAGCTTATCAGCCAGAGTATACCACAGGTTATTAACTCATGTATAACGCTTGTTTCTACATTTGTAAGTATGATAGTACTTGATATTCCACTTACTATTGTATCAGTTATCATGGTTATTATTATGTTATATGTAACGTCTAAACTTAGTGATCTTTCTGGAAGATATTTCGTTGAACAGCAGAAGGATATCGGTAAGGTAAATGCTTATATTGAGGAAATGATGGAAGGACAGAAGGTTGTAAAGGTATTCTGTCATGAGGAAGAAAGTATAGAGCAGTTCAGAAAGATTAATGATGCGCTTCGTGAAAGTGCTAACAACGCGAATAAAATTGCAAACATTACTATGCCTGTTAATGGTAATATCGGTAATATAAGCTATGTGTTATGTGCTATTGTTGGTGGTATATTAGCACTCAGTGATTTTTCAGGACTTACGATTGGTACACTTGTTGCTTTCTTAAGCCTTAACAAGAGTTTTACACAGCCTGTAACACAGATAAGCCAGCAGGTAAGCAGTATAGTTATGGCTATGGCGGGTGCCGGACGTGTATTTGAATTATATGATGAAAAGCCTGAAACTGATGAAGGTAAGGTTGAACTTGTTAATGTAAAGTACAACAAAGATAAGGAACTTGAAGAAACTAAGGAAAATACTATGATGTGGGCATGGAAAAGACCAGCTATGGATGGTAAGCCTGTGGATTACAGAAGACTTGAGGGTGATGTTACATTTGATGATGTTGACTTTGGATATAATAAAGACAAGATGGTACTTCATGATATCAAGATGTATGCAACACCAGGTCAGAAGATAGCATTTGTAGGCAGTACAGGTGCCGGAAAGACTACTATTACCAATCTTATCAACAGATTCTATGATATACAGGATGGTAAGATAAGATATGATGGTATTAATATCAACCATATAAAGAAAGATGATTTAAGACGAAGTCTTGGCATAGTTCTTCAGGATACGAATCTGTTTACAGAGACTATTATGGAGAATATACGTTACGGCCGCCTGGATGCTACAGATGAAGAGTGTATGGCAGCAGCAAGACTTGCCAATGCTGATGGATTCATAAGACGTCTTCCAGAAGGCTACAATACAGTGCTTCACAGTGGTGGAGCTAACTTAAGCCAGGGACAAAGACAGCTTTTAGCTATAGCACGTGCGGCAGTAGCTGACCCTCCTGTTCTTATTCTTGATGAGGCGACATCTTCTATCGATACAAGAACTGAAAGACTTGTGCAGAAAGGCATGGATGCTCTTATGGCAGGAAGAACTTCTTTCGTTATAGCACACAGACTTTCTACAGTACGTAATGCAGATTGTATTATGGTTATGGAGCAGGGAAGAATTATTGAACGTGGAACACATGACCAGCTGATGGAAGAAAAGGGCAAGTACTATCAGTTATATACTGGTAAGAGTATATCGGCTTAGATATATAATAATTAGCGTTTTATTGCATATCTTATATTGACTGTTTATCACTTGTCAGCAATATTGTTATATAGTAAATAAAAAATAAAATCTTGCATGAAAATAGATTGTGATTAGATTGACAATTTTGTCTTTGAAAAATATAATAAACTATTGTTCAGACAGGTATAGCTTTAAATGCTTATTTCAAATAATAAATGTTTGTTTTAAATATTTATCTCAAGTGTTTTGTCTGGAATAAAAGTATATATTGGTTAAGTTTAATATGGAAAAAGAAAAGAATAATGAGCTTATTGACTACATAGTCAATGATTTCAAAAGCGGTATTAAGCATGGAGTGCTTGTCGCTAATCTTACCTATGCTCTTGCTAAAGAATATGGCATGTCAGATGATGAGGCATATGAGCTAAGAGTTGCGGCTATGATGCATGATATCGGAAAGCTTAAGCTTTCCGAATATCTGTATGGAAGAACTAATGAGAATCTTCCTGAAGAAGAAAAGAAGTATATGAGCATGCATTCAAAGATTAGCTATGATGTATTGAAAAAGTATGATTATTCGGATAATATTATGGAGGTTGTACTTTTACACCACGAGTGTTACGATGGAAGTGGATATCCAGACGGACTTGTGGGTGAGGATATACCTATAGGAGCAAGAATTCTTAAGGTTACTGATGAATTCGCGGCTCTTATATCAGACAGACCTTATAGAAAGGCCTTTGATATAGATACAGCTGTTTCTATTATGATAGATGAAGTGAAGAATCTTGACATGAAAATCTTTATATTATTTCAAAGACTTATTCATGAGGAATCAACACTTGAACTTATAAAAAACAGCAGAATAGATATTGATGATCTGGATATAAGTGATATACTTAATATTTAGATTAATCTGATTATAGGTGTATTTTATTAAATATTTACAGGAATGAGGTATTAACAATGGCAGAGTCAATGGTTGGCTTAAAAAGAACACACAGATGTACAGAGGTGACAAGTGCTGATATAGGAAGTACTGTTACAGTTATGGGCTGGGTGGCTAAGAGACGTAATCTTGGTTCACTTATATTTGTTGATTTAAGAGATAGAAGTGGTATTTTACAGATACTTTTTGATGAGAATATAGTAGGTAAGGAAGGCTTTGATAAGGCTTATACATTAAGAAATGAATTCGTTATAGCTGTAGTTGGTAAGGTAGTTAAAAGAAGTGGTGCAGTTAATGAGAATCTTAAGACAGGTGATATCGAGATAGCAGCAGAATCTTTAAGAATTCTTTCAGAGTCAGAAACACCTCCATTCCCTATTGAGGAGAATATCAACACTAAGGAAGATATCAGACTTAAGTACAGATGCTTAGACTTAAGAAGACCAGATATCCAGTCTAATATTATCATGAGAAGTAAGGTTGCAACTCTTACAAGAGCATTTCTTGCAAAGGAAGGCTTCCTTGAAATAGAGACACCTATGCTTACTAAGTCAACACCAGAAGGAGCCAGGGATTATCTTGTACCAAGCAGAATTCACCCAGGTAAGTTCTATGCACTTCCACAGTCACCTCAGCTTTTCAAGCAGATGCTTATGTGTTCTGGTTATGACAGATATATGCAGATTGCAAGATGTTTCAGGGATGAGGACTTAAGAGCTGACAGACAGCCAGAGTTTACACAGATAGATATGGAGTTATCGTTTGTTGATGTTGATGACGTAATTGATGTCAATGAAAGACTCTTAGCATACCTTTTTAAGGAAGTGTTAGATGTTGATGTCAAGCTTCCTATCCAGCGTATGACATGGCAGGAGGCTATGGACAGATTCGGTTCTGATAAGCCTGACTTAAGATTCGGTATGGAACTTAAGAATGTTACCGATATAGTTAAGAACTGTGGTTTTGGTGTGTTTACAGGAGCTATTGAGAATGGCGGTTCAGTACGTGGTATTAATGCCACAGGTCAGGGAAGCATGCCTCGTAAGAAGATAGATGCACTTGTTGACTTCGCTAAGGGTTATGGTGCAAAGGGTCTTGCATATATAGCTATACATGAAGATGGTTCACTTAAGTCATCATTCTCTAAGTTTATGACAGAGGATGAGATGAATGCACTTGTTGCTGCTATGGAAGGAAAGCCAGGAGATCTTTTACTTTTCGCAGCTGACAGGAACAAGATTGTATGGAATGTACTTGGTGCATTAAGAGTTGAGCTTGCAGGACAGATGGGTCTTCTTGACAAGAATGATTATAAGTTCCTCTGGGTAACAGAGTTCCCACAGTTTGAATGGTCAGATGAAGAAGAAAGATTCGTAGCTATGCATCATCCATTCACTATGCCTATGGATGAGGATCTTGATAAGCTTGAGACAGATCCAGGTTCAGTACGTGCCAAGGCTTATGATATCGTACTTAATGGTACAGAGATTGGCGGTGGTTCAGTAAGAATACACCAGGCAGATGTACAGTCAAGAATGTTTAAGGCACTTGGACTTACAGATGAAGTAGCTAATGAGAAGTTTGGCTTCTTACTCGATGCTTTCAAGTATGGTGTACCACCACATGCAGGACTTGCATATGGTCTTGACAGACTTGTTATGCTTATGGCTAAGAGAGATTCAATAAGAGATGTCATAGCTTTCCCTAAGGTTAAGGATGCAACATGTCTTCTTACTAACGCACCTGATGTTGTTGATGCCAAGCAGCTTGAAGACCTTTCTATAAGTATATCAGAGCCAGAACATGAAGTTGAAGAATAATATAGTTACGCAGATACTGCGTGAATTGCAAAACAATGAAGCGATGATAAATAATAGATTGATATAATATTATAATATATACGATGCCGTTCTGGTAGTTTAAGACTGTCAGGGCGGCATTTTTAAAGATTTCTTAATATATTTCTGAAAATATCTTTATATATTAAATATTGACTTGAAGTGAACTCCATGTGTTAATATATGTAAAAAGGTCATCAACAAATGCTCTAAGCAAACATTAGTCTGTTCATAAGTGGACGAAAAGCTTTTAACGAACGAACAGTCATGCGAAGCATGTCGAAAGAGCGCGAAAGCGCGGGTTCGTGAGTGTAGGGATGTTTAAGGAATAAATTATTATATAATATTGAGGTGATTAAAAATGGTAAAAAGAAACAGAATGATAAAGAAAAGTGCAGGAATGCTTCTTGTCGCAGCGTTATCGGCAGGAATGCTCCTTACTGGTTGCAGAACTAATGACAGTGTCACAGGAAGCGGTAGTAACAGTGATGCAGCTGTTAAGGATATAACTGGATTAACAACATCTGATACTGATGGCAGTAATTCTAATGTAATATCAGAGGATATATCTGGTGTTAATCATAATTATCCTGTACAGTTGTTATCATATGATAAGAATGATGATAATTATGATGAGACTGACAGATTCAACTGGGAACAGGATGGCAGATCATATGGTACTGTAGAAGAGATAAGCTATTATTCGCCAACACTTAATAAAATGCGCAGTGCTAATGTATTTCTGCCAAAAGATTATGATAAGAGCAAAAGCTATCCAGTAGTATATCTGTTACATGGAATGGGTGGAGATTACATGGACTATAAGGGACTGGATGCACTTAATATTGCCCAGAATGCGGTATATGATTATAACCGTAATGATATGATACTTGTAAGCTTTACAGTGTTTACTGATACAGATGGCAAAAATGAATCAGACTATGGATTTTCTGATCTGACAGAAAGATATGATAATTGTGAGAATGATGTTATAAATGCATTGATTCCTTATATTAATTCACATTATTCTACTAAAGAAGGAAGAGAGTATACAGCAATTGCAGGATATTCCCTTGGAGGAAGGGAGGCACTTTATCTTTGCTTCGCACATCCTGATATCTTCGGATATGTAGGTGCTTTCGAACCAGTAGGTGGTGTTGTTGATACAAGCCTTGATGAAATTCCATACGGAAACAGAGGTTATCTTTTAGATGAGCTTGTACCAGAAGGAAAAGAAGCACCATTGTTAACACTTATAGTTACAGGAGAAGAAGATCCTTATTGCAGACTTTCCTCAGAATATTATAGTAAGTATATGACTGCTCATTCTATTGAACATATATTTTATTACAGACCAGGTGGTCATGAGGCAGTTGTATGGAATAATGGCTTATACAATTTCTTAAGACGAGTATTTTGATGTGATGTAATGAGCGCAAAGAAAAAGGAAGCGACTGCGAAGCAGGCATTGACTTATCTATAAAATTTATATAAAATTAGAAGCTAAGTAAGATATATGTCTGCTAAAATATGGCAGTAGTATATATGCTTAGCTTTTATATTATATGAAGTAATATTTGAATATATATTGTATGCATGCTGGTGATATATGTGTACGATTGCCTGGTTTGCATCGTTTATGCATTATCAGTATTATTTCATATGATTATATTAACAGATACGGAGGTTGTAATATGTATTCATTTGATGAAGTAATGAACTATGATCCAGAAGTAGCCAAGGCTATGGATGATGAGTTAGCAAGACAGAGAAGCCATATTGAACTTATAGCTTCAGAGAATCTTGTAAGTAAGGCGGTTATGGCAGCTATGGGAAGTCCACTGACTAATAAGTACGCAGAGGGTTATCCAGGAAAGAGATACTATGGTGGATGTGAATACGTAGATGTTGTTGAAACACTTGCTATTGAGAGAGCCAAGAAGTTATTTGGCTGCGAATATGCCAATGTACAGCCACATTCAGGTGCACAGGCTAACCTTGCAGCATTCTTTGCTATGGTAGAACCGGGTGACACTGTTATGGGGATGAGCCTTGACTGTGGTGGACATCTTTCGCATGGTTCACCAGTTAATATTTCTGGTAAGTATTTCCATGTAGTTCCTTATGGTGTTACAGCTGAAGGTTTTATAGATTATGATGAAGTGTTAAGGATTGCCAAGGAATGTAAGCCAAAGATGATTATTGCAGGTGCATCAGCATATGCAAGAGTTATCGACTTTAAGAAGTTCAGAGAAATAGCAGATGAAGTTGGTGCATATCTTATGGTTGATATGGCTCATATTGCTGGCCTTGTAGCAGGTGGACAGCATCCAAGTCCAATCCCTTATGCAGATGTAGTCACAACTACAACACATAAGACATTAAGAGGACCAAGAGGTGGCATGATTCTTTCTTCTGCAGAAAATGCAGAGAAGTTTAAGTTCAATAAGGCCGTATTCCCAGGAATTCAGGGTGGTCCACTTATGCATGTTATCGCTGGCAAGGCTGTATGCTTAAAGGAAGCTCTAGATCCAAGCTTTAAGACTTATGCTAAGAACATTGTTGATAATGCACAGGCTCTTTGCAATGGCCTTATGAACAGAGGCTTTGATATCGTATCAGGTGGTACAGACAATCACCTTATGCTTGTTAACCTTTTAAGCAAGAATAAGACTGGTAAGGAAGTAGAAAAGCTTCTTGATGCAGCTAATATTACATGTAACAAGAACACTATTCCTAATGACCCAGCTTCACCATTTGTAACAAGTGGTATAAGATTAGGTACAGCTGCAGTTACAACAAGAGGCTTTAACACAGCAGATATGGATGTAGTAGCAGAAGCTATTGCATTACTTGTTGATGATGTAGATGCTAACAAGGCAAAGGCTATGGAGATGGTTAAGGGCCTTACAGATAAGTATCCTCTTTATGAATAATTCTGTATGTGCAGATTTGACTAAGATATAATTCTGTTACCTGTTATTTCTATTGTTTGTGAGTATAATGTACTTATAGGCATCTGCCTGAAAGTTATTATTTCATACTGGCATAACTTTAGATGTGACAGGTGGCAGGATTTTTTTATGCAGATATCGCTGCAGTAGCTTTTCTGAATCTGCATGGCAGGTAAATATAATAAGCATAAAAGAAGAATGAAGGTGTATTATGAAAAAATATAAAACGGAGAAAAAATATGGTTGGATATATAAGAAATGAATTAATGACTATGTGTGATAAAGGTGACTATGCGGGGTTTACATCATCACTTATTCCAGGCTGTGATAATATAATAGGAATCAGGCAGCCAATATTAAAAAAATATGCCAAACAGCTTGTAAAGGATAACAGGAATTTTAGAAAACTGCTGGATGAACCCGACTTATATCATGAAGAAACACTGCTTAGAGGATACATAATAGGAATGGGAACAGCTAAAGAAAAAGACTTTAAAAAAGCACTAAGTGACCTTAAAACTTTCGTTCCGCTTGTTAATAACTGGGCTGTTAATGATGGTTTTTGTGCAGAATTCAGGGTTATGGATATATTCAGGGATGAATTCATGCCATACATAAAAGAATGTGTTGAATCAAGGGATGAATATAAGGCACGAGTAGGACTTATCATGTTGCTTGACCATTACTTAAAGGTCGATATGAATGGCAATAAAAGACCAAGAATGAAGAAAGTTTCACTTGAAGATATTGGATGTGTTAAACCAGATAAAGAGCCAGATATTATTAGTCAGGATAATATTAACAGTCAGGAGAATAACGGATTATATCTGGATGAGATATTTAATCTTGTTAACAGAGATTTTTCATCTAATGGATATTATACCCAGATGGCAGCTGGATGGCTGCTTGCAGAATGTTTTATGACATTTCCGAAAAAAACATGGAAATATCTTACAGATGAAAGAAGTATGAGGCTTGATAAAGTATCACATAAGAAAGCATTACAGAAAATCTGTGAATCACTTACACCTGATAAAGAGGTGAAATTAAAAGTGAAAGGCATATTATCTTAACTCTGGCACTAATCATTTATTGAAAAAATATATTTTGCAATTGGTATCATAATACATGTGAAAAGGCAGAAATGACATGTTTGTTGTTTATGTCTTTTTATAGTTGTTCTGGGAATTTTCTTGAATAGTAATCATAATTTAATCTGAAATAATCATTATTAACATCTAATTAACTTTGAATATCAAAATAGTTCTTGACAATGCTCTTGACTTGTAGTATAAAAATATTGTTTGATAATCAAAGTAAGATAATCAAACAATAAGATAATCAAACAAATAGGAATGATATGGCGATATGAAAACAAGAATCATAGGAACAGGCAGCTTTATACCCCCTGATATATTGACTAATGATACTCTTTCACAGATGGTTGATACAAGTGATGAGTGGATAAGAACAAGAACCGGAATACGTAGCAGACATATTGCAGTACAGATGGATAATGCAGATATGGCGTATGCGGCAGCCAAGAATGCTATAGATAATGCTGGAATTAACAGCTCACAGGTAGGTCTTATAATCACAGCTACATCAACACCTGATTATAGTTTTCCTAATCAGTCCTCGCTTGTCCAGGAAAGGCTGGAAGCCGCAGGTGCTGTATGTTTTGATGTAAGTGCTGCCTGTTCTGGATTCATAGTCGCACTTGATATAGCTGATTCAATGTTAAAGACTGGTTCATATGAATATGCGCTTGTTATAGGTTCAGAGAAAATGTCTGAAATAGTGGACTGGAAGGATCGTAATGTATGTGTGTTGTTTGGTGATGGTGCTGGCGCTGTGGTTTTAAAGAAGGAAAATGATAGTAACAATTATGATGTTTCTGTGAGAGGAATAATTGATATTGATATCAATAATGATGGAAATGGTGCGCATGTTCTGACAGGTGGAAAGAGAGAAGCTAATAACAGTTTTAATGGTAATGTCAAAGGTGACAGAATGAATGGAAAAATATCTAGTAATGATAGTTTCATTCACATGAATGGACAGGAAGTGTTCAGATTTGCAGTTAAAAAGGTTCCACAGACTATAGAAGCCTTGCTTGCAAGAAATAATCTTACAGTAGATGACATAAGCCAATTCATACTTCATCAGGCTAATATACGGATTATCGAGAGTGTAGCAAAAAGGCTTGGAAGTAACATGGACAAGTTTCCAGTTAACTTATCAGGACTTGGAAATACTTCATCAGCAAGTATACCTGTACTGCTGGATGAGTTAAACAGAAAAGAAAAGTTAAAAAAGGGTGAGAGAATTATCCTTGCAGGCTTTGGAGCCGGTCTAAGCTGGGGAAGTATCTTACTTAAATGGTGACAGACCCACAGAAAAGAATCTGTTGAAATAATGGTTTATAAAACACGGTTAATAATGCTTAATTTATGAGTAAATGGCATTTTAACATATAACAATGATATAAGTAGGAATAATTGTAAGTGTAGAATTTGCCTTTTTATATTTATATCAGAATATTAGTGAAGAATTAAAGGAGATTAATATTATGTTTGAGAAAGTAAGGGAATTAGTAGCAGCACAGTTAGGAATCGATGAGGGAGTTATTAAGCCTGAATCTAATTTTAAGGAAGATCTTAAGGCAGATTCGCTTGACCTTTTCGAACTTGTTATGTCACTTGAAGATGAATGCTCAGTGACTATTCCATCGGAGGATCTGGAAAAGATTCTTACTGTGCAGGATGTTGTCAGTTATATTGAAGCTAATCAGTAGAAGTTAATTAGTGGAGATTAGTTAGTGAAAATTAGTTAGTAGAAATCAGTTATTAGAAAAGAATGATTTCTGAAGATATATAGGTAGTTAAAAAATGAGAAACAGACAGGAAGGAAGCTGGTTATGAAAACTCGTATTACTGAACTCCTTAATATAGAATATCCAATCATACAAGGTGGTATGGCATGGGTTGCAGATGCTAATCTTGCAGCACATGTAAGTAAAGCTGGAGGCATGGGATTCATAGGTGCAGCGAATGCACCAGCAGACTGGGTCAGGGAACAGATACATATAGCAAGACAGATAACAGATAGGCCGGTTGGTGTTAATATTATGCTTTTAAGTGACCATGCAGATGAAGTTGCACAGGTTGTTATAGATGAGCATATAGAAGCAGTGACTACAGGAGCAGGTAATCCGGCTAAATATATGAAGGCATGGAAAGAAGCTGGAATAAAGGTTATGCCGGTTGTGGCATCAGTTGCACTCGCAAGAATGATGGAGAAGGCTGGTGCAGATGCAATAGTGGCGGAAGGTATGGAATCTGGTGGACACATAGGAGAAGAAACAACCATGACACTTGTACCTCAGGTTGTTGATGCTGTTAATATTCCTGTTATAGCTGCCGGCGGTATAGGTGATGGCAGAGGTGTTGTGCTGCATTTATGTTAGGAGCAGATGCAGTACAGATGGGAACAAGATTCGTTGTGGCGAAGGAATCTAATGTGCATAAAAACTATAAGGACAGAGTTATAGCAGCCAAAGATATAGATTCAGTTGTTACTGGAAGAAGTACAGGACATCCGGTGCGTTCTTTAAGAAACACTATGACAAGGGAATATCTTGATATGGAAAAAGAAGGTGTAGGTTTTGAAAAGCTGGAAAGACTTACACTTGGCGCACTAAGAAAGGCTGTCGTAGATGGTGATGTTAAAATGGGAACGGTCATGGCTGGTCAGATAGCTGGTCTTGTTAAAAAAGAGCAGAGCTGTGAAGAAATCATAAAAGAACTTATGGATGAGACACAACAGGTATACAGTTCCAGAAAAATGTTATTTTAATTGTAATGTGAGTAAATTAAAAGTAAACGGCTGTAAAGCATGATGAAAGAGTGTAAAATCAGGACTCGCGAATGCAGGAGGAATGAAATGTGTAAAGAAAAAACAGTGGTAATGTTTCCTGGTCAGGGAAGTCAGTGTACTGGAATGGGCAAAGAAAATTATGATAACTGTCAGGCATCAAGAGATTGTTTTAAAACAGCCAGTGAATTAACAGGAATAGATATAAAGCAGCTTGTATTTGAAGAGAATGAACTGCTGAATAAAACGGAATACACGCAGATAGCATTGTATGTAACCGAGATGGCAAAGCTAAGGGATATGTTACAACAGGGATTAACATATGATGCTGCAATCGGATTGTCATTAGGTGAATATAGTGCTTTAACAGCAAGTGGTGCATTAACATATGAGGATGGCGTAAGACTTGTAAGGAACAGAGGCATATATATGGAGCAGGAGGTGGCATCAGGTGTTGGTGCCATGGCGGCTGTAATAGGACTTACTTCTGACATAGTTGATGAGGTTATTGATGATTTTAATAAGAAAGATAAGCATGTACAGCTGGAAAGTATGAATAAATCAGACAAGAAGTATCCAGATACAGTATCAGTGGCTAACTATAACTGCCCAGGACAGATAGTCATATCAGGAAAAAAAGAATGTGTAGAAGAAGTCATGGAATTATTAAAGGCAAAAGGAGCAAGAAGAACAATTATTCTTAATGTAAGCGGTCCTTTTCATTCGTCACTTCTTAAAGGTGCTGGAGATAAACTGAAAAAAGATCTTGAAAAAGTTAAGTTTGAAAAAATCAGACATCCATATATAGCTAATTGTACAGCAGAATATGTAAATGCTGACACGGATGCAGAATATATAAAAGAACTTCTTTCAAGACAGGTATATAGTCCGGTATATTTTGAACAGTCCATAAGAAGACTGATAAATGATGGTTATGATACTTTCATAGAAATAGGACCAGGAAGAACCTTGTCAGGCTTTGTAAAAAAGATTGCCAGAAGTATGGATGCAGAGGTAAATATTAAGTAACTTATTTATATATAGATTTTAACTGTATAAAGGCAGGGAATATGAACGAAAATAATATTATTAAAAGATATGAAAATAAGATTGTACTTGTAACAGGAGCAGGCAGGGGAATCGGTGCTTCTATTGCCATGCGTTTTGCACGTGAGGGAGCAACAGTTATTGTGAACTACAGTGGCAATGATGAGGCAGCAGATAAAACTGTTGAAAATATCAGAGAAGCTGGCGGTATTGCAGAGAAATATAAGTGTCAGGTTGATTCATACGAAGAAACATTTGATATGATCACGTATATTATAGATAAGTATAAAAGGATAGATGTTCTTGTTAACAATGCTGGCATAACAAGGGATGGTCTTATCATGCGTATGAAAGAGGAAGATTTTGACAGAGTTATAGATGTTAATCTAAAGGGAACATTTAACTGCATAAAACATGTTTCAAGATATATGTTAAAGCAAAGAAGCGGCAGAATAATTAATATGTCATCAGTCGTCGGCATAGCAGGCAATGCCGGACAGGTTAATTATAGTGCTTCCAAGGCAGGCGTGATAGGTATAACAAAATCTGTTGCTAAAGAACTTGCATCAAGGGGTATAACAGTTAATGCAATAGCACCTGGTTATATAGATACAGACATGACAAGAATATTAACCGATGAGCAGAAGCAATCAGTGATAAATGTGATTCCGCTTTCAAGAATAGGAAATGTAGAAGATATAAGTAATGCTGCAGCATTTCTTGCATCTGACGAGGCATCGTACATAACAGGACAGGTTATATCAGTAGATGGAGGCATGAATATCTGATGAGAAGAGTAGTTGTAACAGGAATGGGTGCTATAACACCTATAGGCTTAAATGTTGAAGAATTCTGGAATTCTGTTAAGAAGAATACAGTTGGAATAGATTATATAACTAGGTTTGATACAACTGATTACAAGGTTAAGCTTGCTGCAGAGGTTAAGGGTTTTAACCCAGAGGATTATATGGATTTCAAGGCAGCAAAGAGAATGGAAAGATTCAGCCAGTATGCTGTTGCTGCGGCTATAGAGGCTATGAAGGATTCAGAACTTGATATGAGCAGGGAAGATGCATACCGGGCTGGTGTATCCATAGGTTCTGGTGTTGGAAGCCTTGAGGCTATGGAGGCTAATTATAAAAGGCTGACAGAAAAAGGACCATCACGGATTAATCCTTTGTTTGTTCCGCTTATGATCACTAATATGGCAGCCGGAAATGTATCTATACAGCTTGGATTAAAAGGAAAAAGCATTAATGTTGTAACGGCGTGTGCGACAGGAACTAACTCAATAGGAGAAGGCTATAGGAGCATACAGCATGGTGAGGCTGATATTATGCTTGCAGGAGGAACAGAGAGTGCAGTAACACCTTTGGGAATAGGTGGTTTCAGTGCTTTGACTGCCCTGTCAGCATCAACAGATCCATTAAGGGCATCTATTCCGTTTGATAAGGAAAGAAATGGGTTCGTTATGGGCGAGGGAGCCGGTGTTGTAGTTCTCGAAGAACTGGAGCATGCATTAAGAAGAGGTGCGCATATATACGCTGAAGTAACAGGATATGGCTGTTCGTCAGATGCGTATCATATAACCTCACCTGCAGAGGATGGAAGTGGTGCAGCCTATGCGATGGCAAGTGCTATGAATGAGGCAGGTGTTACACCAGCGGATATTGATTATATCAATGCGCATGGAACAAGTACACATCATAATGACCTTTTTGAAACAAGGGCTATTAAGCTGGCACTTAGGGATGCGGCAGAAAGTGTACCAATAAGTTCAACAAAATCTATGGTAGGACATCTGCTTGGTGCAGCAGGCGCCGTGGAGTTCATAACATGTGTTAAATCTATACAGGATGGATATATACATCCTAATGTTGGACTTCGTGATACAGAAGAAGAGATGAATCTTAATTATGTTAAGGACAATGGAATATATAAAACAGTAGATGTGGTTATGTCGAATTCACTGGGATTCGGAGGACATAATGCGACCCTTATTCTTAGCAGATATAAAGGGTGATATATAATGACTTATAACCATGCCTTGGTGTATGGCACAAGCTGGGACGGACTGGAGATTATATATGGAATTAGAAAATGTATTAAAACTTATAAATGCTGTATCAGAATCTTCGCTTACAAGTTTTAGTATGGAAGATGGTGATACAAAGTTGTCGTTTGGTGCAGACCGGAATACAGTAAATGTAGATGACATATTAGCCGGTCTAAACAACGATGGTAAATTGAATAAATCAGACATAATATCCTGTTCACAACAGGGAGAAAATAATATTAATGACAATATAGAAAGTATAAAAAAATATGTACGAGAATATACTAATGCTGATATAAACGGACATGTCAAAGAAAATATAAAAGAAAATACAAACAAACATGCTAATGAAAACATAGACAGCGAAGGTATGGTAATCAATTCGCCACTTGTAGGTGTGTTTTACAGTGCCGCATCACCTGATGATAAGGCGTATGTTTCAGTAGGAGATGTAGTTAAGAAAGGTCAGGTAATAGGTATAGTTGAGGCGATGAAGCTCATGAATGAGATAGAGAGTGACTACGACGGTGTTGTAACAGATATCCTTGTGAACAATGAGGATATGGTAGAGTACGGACAGCCTATGTTTGTCATAAGTCCTGCATGATATTAAATGGTTCACAAGGTCATTCGCCACCTGTGAGCAAGTCATGTGGGTTTAGAACTTTTGACCCTGATATCACTTATATCATAATATTACAAATGGAGGTTTATATGCTTACAACCAAAGAAATCATGGATATTATTCCACACAGACACCCTTTTTTGTTAGTTGATACGATTGAGGAATTAGAGCCTGGCATCAGGGCAACCGGGTACAAATGTATAACATATGATGAGCCATATTTTGCTGGACATTTCCCAAAAGAACCGGTTATGCCAGGTGTGTTACAGATAGAAGCCTGTGCGCAGGTAGGTGCAGTAGCTATACTTTCACTTGAAGAAAACAAAGGAAAGACGGCATATTTTGGAGCAGTCAATAATGCAAGATTTAAAAGAAAGGTAGTTCCTGGTGATAAGCTGAAAATGGAATGCGAGATTATTAGAAAGAAAGGTCCCGTAGGTGTAGGAAAGGCTGTTGCAACAGTGGATGGTGAAGTGGCACTTACAGCAGAGCTTACGTTTATGGTCGGCTGAGGCCCCATATAATAATGCCAGGTGTAATATTAAAATTATCTTTAACATAGTTATATAAGCTGGGAACTAATATAAAAGGTCATGTAAGCAGATTATATTTACTATATGTTTGATATCAGATAAGAGGAGATGAAACTGTGTTTAATAAGATATTGATAGCTAACAGGGGTGAGATTGCAGTAAGAATAATAAGAGCATGCCGTGAGATGGGAATACAGACAGTGGCAGTCTATTCAGAAGCAGATAAAGATGCATTACATACACAGCTGGCTGATGAATGTGTATGTATAGGTAAGGCAGCGGCTAAGGATAGTTATCTTAATATGGAGCGTATATTAAGCGCAACTGTTGCCACACATGCAGATGCCATCCATCCGGGATTTGGTTTTTTATCAGAAAACAGCAGATTCGCTGCCTTATGTGAGAAATGTAATATAGCATTCATAGGTCCTGATTCACGAGTGATAGAAAAGACAGGCAATAAACAGGAAGCAAGAAATACAATGATAGCCGCTGGAATTCCTGTCATACCAGGCACTAAGGAACCAGTCATGGATGCTGCAAGAGGAATTAAGCTTGCAGAAGATATAGGATATCCAGTTATGATAAAAGCCGCATTAGGAGGCGGTGGAAAAGGAATGCGGGTTGTGTATTCAAAGGCTGATTTCAAGAAAGAATTCGATACTGCACAGCGTGAAGCAGTCAATGGGTTTGCAGATGGAACGATGTATATAGAAAAATATATAGAGAAGCCACGTCATATAGAATTTCAGATATTGGCGGATAAATATGGTAATATAATCCATCTTGGGGAAAGAGACTGCTCAATACAAAGAAACCATCAGAAGCTTGTAGAGGAATCACCATCGATAGCACTTGATGATAAACTAAGAAAGAAGATGGGAGCGTGTGCAGTAGCTGTTGCAAAGGCTGTTAACTACGAAAATGCAGGGACGGTTGAGTTTCTTGTAGATAAAAACGACAAATATTATTTTATGGAAGTAAATACGCGTATTCAGGTAGAACATGGCATAACGGAATTGGTTACAGGGATTGATCTTATAAAGGAACAGATAAAGATAGCGGCAGGAGAACACCTTAAGATTTCACAAAAAGATGTAAAGTTAAAAGGTGCAGCTATGGAAATAAGAATAAATGCAGAGAATCCGGCAAAGAATTTCGCTCCGAATCCAGGAGTGATAAGAAATATCCATATACCTGGAGGCAATGGTGTAAGAATTGATACTGCTGTTTACAACGGATATATAATTCCCCCATATTATGATTCCATGATAATGAAGGTGATGACATATGCTGCTGACCGCAATACATGTATTGATAAGATGCAGAGTGCACTTGGTGAAATAATAGTAGATGGTGTTATAACTAATACCGATTTTATGTATGACATATGTCAGAATGAAAGATTTATAAAGGGTGATATCAGTACGGACTTCATACCAGAAGAGTTTCCTGATATGTGTAAGAAATAATGAAAATGCAAGGTCAGCATACAGGCAGTAATGTGCTTAAGCTGCCCAGTTAATGAAAGTATTAGAAAAATGGAGATAAGACTGATATGGAACTAAGAGGCTTGTTTAAGAAAAATATCCATAAAAATGAATCAGTTAATGCAGATGAAAACAATATTAATGTTCCAGATGGATTATACACAAAATGTCCGTTTTGTTCAAAGATGATATTGACGGAGGATTTATATATCAATAAATATGTATGTCCGGAATGTGGCTATTATATGAGGCTGGATGCAAGAACAAGAATAGCTATGGTGACAGATGTTGATACATTTACGGAATGGGATACTGATATTAAAGAAAGCAATCCATGTAGTTATGAAGGATATGAAGAAAAAATCAGGGAAACAAAGGAAAAAACTAATATTGATGAGGCAGTCATAACAGGAATTGGCGAGATTGGAAAAATCAAGACAGTAATTGGTGTATGTGATACAAGGTTTCTTATGGGCAGCATGGGAGAGGTAGTAGGTGAAAAGCTTACACGTGCAATAGAAAAGGCAACAGATATGAAGCTGCCAGTTATTATATTTACCTGCTCTGGTGGTGCAAGAATGCAGGAAGGAATCGTATCTTTGATGCAGATGGCAAAAATCAGTGCTGCACTTAAAAAACACGATGAGTCAGGACTTCTATATATAACAGTTCTTACTGATCCGACAACAGGAGGTGTAACGGCTAGTTTTGCCATGCTTGGAGATATCATACTTGCAGAACCTGGGGCATTGATAGGTTTCGCAGGTCCAAGAGTTATAAAACAGACTATAGGCCAGGAACTTCCAGAGGGCTTTCAAAGATCGGAATTCTTGTTGGAGCATGGATTTGTGGATGCAATAGTAAAAAGAGAAAAACTTAAGGACAGACTTTTTTATCTGTTAAATCTGCATAAAAGAAGCATAAACATGTCTGATAATGAAAAAGTCAATAAAAATGAATCTGCAGCTGATAATAAAAATAAGGACATAAATGATAATGACAAAGTTCATGATTGTTTAAATAAAGATTATCAAACTGATAAAATATATATATCAAATACAATAAAAAAATATAAGAAATATCTTGATAATATTTACTCAAAAAAGATTGATATAGCACAGGAAAAAAAGGCAGAAGCTGATAATAAGATATATAATGATTATGATGTGTGGAAAAAAGTAGAAACAGCAAGAAGTACATATAGACCGACAGCATTTGATTATATTGAAAAAATAACGAAAGATTTTATGGAGTTTCATGGCGATAGATGCTTTGGTGATGATAAGGCTATAATAGGTGGAATCGCAACATTTGGAAGCATTCCTGTTACTGTTATAGGTCATATGAAAGGAAAAAATACCAAAGAAAATATAGAAAGAAATTTCGGTATGCCTAACCCGGAAGGATACAGGAAAGCACTGCGGCTTATGAAACAGGCAGAAAAGTTTAACAGACCTGTTATATGTTTTATCGATACTCCTGGTGCGTATTGTGGAATTGGCGCTGAAGAGCGTGGACAGGGTGAGGCAATAGCAAGAAATCTGTACGAGATGAGTGAGCTTAAAGTTCCAGTTCTTTCGATAGTAACAGGAGAAGGTGGAAGTGGAGGTGCACTTGCCCTTGGGGTGGCCAACGAAGTGTGGATGATGGAGAATTCCATATATTCAATACTTTCACCAGAAGGGTATGCTTCCATACTATGGAAAGATGCAAGGAAAGCTAAAGAGGCGGCTGAAACAATGAAACTTACTGCAAAGGATTTATATGATCTTAATATAATTGAAAAGATTATTCCGGAATATCCTGTCATCAGCAGCAATAACATTAACAGAATTACACTTTACATGAAGCGTATGATGTGTGATTTTCTGTTAAAGTATTGTGGCATGAGTAAGGATGAGCTGATAGAACACCGGTATGAAAGATTCAGGAAAATGTGAGAATAATGCATACTCCAGACTTAGTGGATTCGTAAAACAAAGTCTAGATTATAAAAGCTGGTGATTTATAAGATTTGTAATTTAAATATATTTATATGTTTTCATATATAGGGAAGATATATAATATAATTAGATTACAAATCTTTTTTATGTTATTATAATATAAGTGATTAAATATAACCTATCAGGTGGATACAATAAGATAAAAATGATTAATGAAAGAAGGAGTCTTAAAATATGTCATATCAATATAATGAGTATGTAAATAACAAACATCCAAACAGATTGACCCAGATAGGAGCAGGTTTACTTGCTATAATCTTAGGATTGGTAATGAGTGTAAGCATAACAGCACCTATGTATGTAACAAGCATGTTAAAGGATGCTGGATTATCAACAGCTATATCGCACCGCCTTATGGATACAGTGTTTGATTCGATTGGCGATAATATGGATGCATTATCTAAGATACAGGATAGTATAGAAGATTCTCAGATAATAGATAAGATTGCTCAGAAATATACTACGGCTATGGTTGAGGGAATGCTGAAAGATAAAGATTTTGCCGATGTAGATGTTAATATAGATTCTGAACTTGATGAACTTGTGGATATGGCATATAACGGAATTCTTTCTTATGTAAATATGGGTGATATCCAGAAGACAATTGTGAAAGCTGCACTTAATTATAGTGAAACTACAGCAAAACAGGCTATCAATAATTATGCAGAGGGAATATACACAGATATATATAGCCGTCTCCAGCCATTGATTAAAATATACGGAATAATAACATCTATGACATTTAAGATTTTTATGTTCATATTATATGTTTCTGCATTTGTAATAATCATTGTGACTAATCCAGTGAAAGTCATAAGATATACATTGCCATGCATATTTGTAATAACAGGACTCATGTATATGTTTCTTGCAAATGTATTGGGAAACAGATATGTTGCAGCAATAAGTAACAGGTATCTTGGAAGATCAGTGTTTATAGATGATCAGATAGCATATAAAGTTATGGTTGTTATGTGTGTGTTTGCTGTTGTATCACTTGTGATGACTTTAATATGTGGATTAATCGGAAAAAAGAATATGAAAGCCATGGAAAAGTAAAAAGGTGCAATTCTTGCTATCAAAAAAGTAAATGGATAAACTATAAAAAATAGATTGTATATGATTAATTATATATTATAAATATGTAAAAAATATTAATTATAATGAACTGAAAAATAAACAAAGAATAAATATTATAAAATATTGAAAAATATTCGACTGGCGCTAATATTGTTATATCTTTAATAAAATGATGTCGGAACGTAAAAAGACATCATAAGTTGTTTGGCATATACGAATTTAGGATAAACACCGGGATGAGGCACATAAGATAATTTTGATATGGGATAGTAAACACAGTTATTAAAGAAATAATGATTAAGTAGGAGAAAAGAATATGCAAAAAACAAAACGAAGAATTTTGTATGTTGCAATGGCTGCAATGCTTATTGTATTACAGTTATCTAATGCCCTGTTAGCGCTTGCTGATGGTAAGACAGCGCTTAAGGTGTCAGATGTAGGCGATAAAGAACTGTATGCTCTTCTTGCAGCTGCCACAGATGCAGGTGGCAATAATGGTGGTATTCTGTATAAGGAGGATGCAGAAAGCCTTACATATCTGTATTTAAGTAACAGCAATCTGTATGAAACAGCAGGTAAAGTAGAATCATTTGAGAATCTTGCTACAATATGTCCTAATATTACCAGCATAGATGATGGTGGTGTGGTGAATACTAATGCAAGAGATTCATTTTTTGCAGAGCTTGCCAAGTTTGATAAGCTGTGTAATATAGAAGTTAATGTTTATACACAGGAGCAGCTTGCAGATTTGTTTGGTAAAGAAGGTAAGGATAATCTTACTTATCTTAGAATCAGCTTACATAATGATACAACATCCTATGACATAAGCGACTTATTAGTATTTGAGAATCTGATTAATTTTTATCTTTATGTTTCTAATAGTAATGATAATGTTAAGGGAATAGAGAAAATAACAGATATTAAGAAGCTTAATACTTTAACGTTGAAAGGCTATAATGGAGCCTTATTCCAGGAGATTATTGATAAAGTTCCAGATACGTTAAGCGGACTTGAATTGAGTTATTATAAGGATTATTCATCTGATGATAGTACCAAGACAGAGGTGTCTGTAGATTTATCGAGATTAACACAGTTAAACAGTGTTGATATATCAGGTGTTGATGCTGTTACTGGCTTAGATAAGCTTGGTAAAGCCAATCATGGCAGCTGGACAAGTGTTTATATCTATGGTAACGGAACTACTAAAGTTAATTTTTCATCCATATCAGATAAGGTAAATAATCTGCATCTGTATGGCTGTGCGTTAGAAGATGGTACATCAATATCAAAGATACCTTCCTCATTACACTCTCTGGAAATTAATAATTGCGATATTACGGATATTAATGTAAGTAATGCCACATCATTAGGATATTTAGATGTATCTGGTAATAAATTAACTGCATTACCAGACCTGACTGGGTTATCTTTATACCAGTTAGAAATAGCCAATAATAAGATTACAGACATATCAGGGGTATTATCGCTAGATAATCATGCTCGTCTTAGTTATTTTAATGCATGCAATAATGGTATAAGTACTCTTCCAGATTTAAGCAGCTTTATTTCGCTTACTGGTGGAAGATATGAGAATGATTATAGCGGAAAGATTTTTGAAAGCGATTATTACAGATTATCACTTTCAGGTAACAAGCTTACAAAGGATGCTATTAAGGGTAAGGTTCCATCGGAATGTGAGAATGATATATATTGGATGTATTCTGCAACAACATTATTAACAGAATCAGGACAGTTATATTATCCAGAGATAGATACAACATTGGTGTCAAAGTATGTAGAAGCTAACCGCAATACTATATATACATCACAGAAAGAATTTACTTTTGATGAAGAACTTGTCAAGTATATTAAAGGCTTGAAAAACAGAGATGATTGGTATAGATTATATATTAATTATATAAATGATGATGCTATTGGTGACAGTGTTTCTATCAATCCTAAAGAAATCCCTGATGACACTAATAATTTTACAGTTACATTTGATGAGTTAGAGAGAGGTACATCTAATGAAGAATTAGATGCGGTATTCTCTAAGTATGGTGAAATAGAAAAGTATTATGTATCTAATGGAAAAAAGGATTCTGGAATTTCCGGAGTTACTTATGGTGATGCAAATGTATATGTTGATCTGAATAATCAGGATGAGGACTATCATGAGTATATATACAATCCAGAAAGTAAGACATTTGCGTTTGTAGATTATGTAAAAAAAGGGCATAATATAAACGTAAGAAATAATAGTGCAGATAAAGGTATGATATATTTCTTTGTTCCAGATAGTAAAGATTCATTAATGGATACATATCATATAAAATACAATGAAAACAGCTCCTATATATATAATTGTTATACACAGCTTAACGATGATGTTATCAATGGTAGAATGATGCTTGATAGTATTAACAGTTCATTGGGATATTATCATAATTATTCTTTGCAGAATGGTGCAGATATAAATATTTCTAAGGATGTTATATCTAAGATGAAATCTAATAAATATAGCATGCATTTTAATGTAATGGATAATGAGAGTGGCAGCAGTAAAATATATGCAGATATTTATTATAATAATCTTAAAGAACAGGATATCAAATCTAAGCTGCCAACTATGACAAAGAAGGATGGTAGTACATTACAGGTGCCATTTCCTGGTGGTCAGCCAGATTATGTGTATGATATAGACAATACAGCTGATAACTGTGGTATAAAATATTCATTCATGGTTAATTCTACCAACTATAATGAAAACGAATTAGGAAATAATATATACAAGGTTGTAGGACAATCATATATTCCATTACAGTTAGGCAACTGGGGCTATAGCATGAGTGTACCTGAGGGTGTTAAAGAACAGGTATTTGTTATAGCAGCTGCAAAGGATGAATATATGAAGACAGCCGTTGTAGAAGATGGAGAATATAAGGGAAGAAGCTATACATATCTTAATAAGACAGATAGTGATGAGATAAAGAAGCTGTTAAGTGCATCATTGGAAAACAACAATAATAATAGAGGTTGTAATATCAATGTAATTACAGATAAGATAGAGATAAATGATGACATTATCAAACTTGTAAAAACAAAAGAGGATAATTCTTCAAGTTCACATGGTGTATTGACATTTAAGTTTATTAATACTAATACGGGGGATTATGATAGTGAAGCTGTAATATATAATAACAGTTTCAGAAATAAAGATATTACAGGACCTATAACAATAAAGAAACCAGAATTAGAAGTTAGTACTAATAACCAGGAATTCGAGAAGCTTCTTCCAGCTGATTCATATGCGGTATATATGAACAGTGACATTGATGAATCAGCAGGTGTTAGTTATTATGCTAATAAGAATATGTTGAATTACAGATTTGGTAAGGATTTATTTAATACAGGCGAATACCAGGTATTTATAATCAATAATAGTGGCAGACTAAGTAAGACGGCTTATACTAATAGTTCTTCAACTGTTCCATTAAGAGGCAGATGGGCAGCTTATGTACAGGCAGCTAATTATGTAACACCATCAGATACAACACCATCAGACACGACACCATCTGATATACCAACAAAGCCTGCTTCAACACCATCAGATCTTCCAACAGAGGCAACAACGAAAGAGACAGAGACAGCAAAGCCAGAGGAGACAACAAAAGAAACAGAGGCAACAAAGCCAGAAGAAACAACAAAGGAAACAGAGGCAACAAAGCCAGAAGAAACAACGAAGGAAACAGAAAGCACAACACCTGAAGAAACAACAAAAGAACCTGAGGCAACAAAGCCTGGAACTGGTGATGGTGAAAACAATGGTGAGATTACCAAGCCTGACACAGATACAGAAGGTAAAAATGTTGCACCAGAAGTTGTAGCTAAGGAAGATATTATTGATGTGGCAGAGGTAAACAATAATCTTATTGAGAATATTGTTGATTCAAAGTTAGCAGAGATCAGTGTGACAAGTTCAGCAGCACCTAAGCTTAATTCAAATGTATTCTCTCAGATGAAGAGTAAGCAGAAAGATATAACAATAGGTGTAACAGATGATAATGACAGACTTAAGTATCAGTGGAAGTTTAATAGTGATACAATCACACAGCCTGACATGAATATAGATCTATCTATAAGCTTTGATACAGACAGAGCAGAAGCTGTTAAAGAGATTACAGGACGTGATGATGTAATGTACTTATCATTTGCACATCATGGTGCATTACCAGGACCAGCTACTATTAAGACTTATGTAGGCAATCAGTATAAGGATGGAGATATTGTATATCTTTATTACTTTAATGAGGAAGAGAACAGGGTTGAATCAGTAGGTGGAGTTAATAAAGGACTTGTTGTTAAGAATGGTTATGTAGAATATACAATTACACATTGTTCTTTATACTTCTTATCTACAGCTATGGCTGAAGATGTCAATGCAGTTGAACCAGATAAGCAAGTACAGGGATCAGAAGTTGTTTCTGTACCAGATAAGGTAAATGATACAACACCTACAGGTGATACAAGAAATGCTACTGTATATGTGATGGAAACTATAATAGCATTAGCAGTTATAGGTGGCCTTGTATATAGCAGAAAGAGAAGAGTATAGAATTATTTGCAATTGAAAGATTAATTCATAGCATATAATAAGTTCTGTGTATTAAGATAAGAGTGGTACAATGCAGATTGTTGCATTGTGCTGCTCTTTTTGTTATGAGAACATAGATGATGAAATACTGGAATATTGGAACATAGTATGGAAATAATCATAAATTATGGATATATTATAGTCAGAAAGCAAGAAAAATGGGCCGCTGCAACAAGAAAAATCACATCATATATAGATAGATATATAAATTCTAACTAATCTATATATTACATAATTAATTCCTGATGCGGCAGCCTCTATTTTTAATAATATACTTAACGTATTATTAATCGAAAATTAGCAATAATACAATTACTTATTATTCTTCTTCTCATTCTCAAGCTTCTTCATAGCTCTTACCTTAAGTGAAAGACCAAAGAGGTTGATGAAACCATCAGCATCATGGTGGTCATAAAGGTCACCAGTTGTGAATGAAGCGATTGATTCATTGTATAATGAATATGGAGATGTTGTTCCAGCTTTGATGATGTTGCCCTTGTAGAGCTTGAACTTAACTTCACCAGTTACATATTCCTGAGTTTTTTCGATGAATGCCTGAAGTGCTTCACGAAGAGGTGTTTCCCACTTTCCTTCATATATAACCTGTGCAAACTTGTTAGCAACATTAATCTTTTCAGCAGTTGTATCTCTGTCGAGGATAAGTTCTTCAAGCTGCTGATGAGCTTCATAAAGAATAGTTCCACCAGGTGTTTCATATACACCACGTGACTTCATACCTACAACTCTGTTTTCTACGATATCGACAATACCGATACCATGCTTTCCACCGAGTCTGTTGAGTTCCCTGATGATATCGGAAACCTTCATCTTCTTTCCGTTAACAGATGTAGGAACACCTTTTTCAAATGTCATAGTAACATATTCGCCTTCATCAGGAGCATCCTCTGGTGTGCATCCAAGTACAAGAAGGTGCTTGTAGTTAGGTTCATTAGCAGGATCTTCAAGTTCAAGACCTTCATGGCTTATATGCCAGATGTTACGGTCACGGCTGTAGCTTGAATCTGGGCTGAATGGAAGGTGGATGCCATGCTGTCTGCAGTACTCAATCTCATCTTCACGAGACTGCAGTTTCCATCTTGAATCTCTCCATGGAGCGATAATTTTGATATCTGGAGCTAAAGCCTTAATAGTAAGCTCAAATCTGATCTGGTCATTACCTTTACCAGTAGCACCATGGCAGATAGCAACAGCTCCCTCTTTACGTGCTATTTCAACAAGTCTTTTGGCTATAACAGGTCTTGCCATAGATGTTCCGAGTAAATACTTGTTTTCATATACAGCGTGTGCCTGAACACAAGGAACAACATAGTTATCACAGAATTCATCTGTAACATCTTCTATGTATAACTTGGCAGCACCACATGATAAAGCTCTTTCTTCAAGACCATCTAATTCTTCTCCCTGTCCACAGTCTGCACATACACAGATAACATCATAATCAAATGTCTCCTTTAACCAAGGGATGATAGCAGTAGTATCAAGTCCGCCTGAATAAGCTAAAACAACTTTCTCTTTCATTAAAAAGTACCTCCATAGATAATTATGTATAAACTGGTTAAAACATCATAATATTGCAATTAATAAAATAAATGACTACTGAAAAAATATATTTATTAACTATGTATCAGATTATCTTCATAGTATTAAGTGAAACAATAAAATAATGAATAAACTCTGCAAATTATAATAAACTACTTAAGCCGAAAATGCAATAGTAAAAAATGAATAATATGCAATTTTATGCATTAATTATGCATAAATATAAAAACATAACCAATAAACACTTTACATAAGAAAAAAAGTTGCTATAATGTAATTTATCATTTTTATTAATTCATTTTTATATATGGATTACGAATGAAAATATTCACACGAATGAATAATTACACATTCAGATGGAGGACGTATGGTAAAGGTTGGAATTATCGGTGCTACCGGATACGCAGGTAACGAATTAGTAAGAATTCTTTTAGGACACAAAGATGTAGAAATAGTATGGCTTGGTTCAAGAAGCTATATTGACCAGAATTATTCAGATGTATATAGAAATATGTTTAAACTTGTAGATGCAAAATGCATGGATGACAATATGGATCAGCTCGCTGATGAAGTTGATGTTATATTTACTGCTACACCACAGGGATTGTGTGCATCACTTGTTAATGATGAGATTCTTTCAAAGGCAAAGATAATAGATCTTAGTGCGGACTTCAGATTAAAGAATGTTGATATATATGAGAAGTGGTATAAGTTAGAGCATAAGGCTCCACAGTATATTGATGAAGCTGTATATGGATTGTGTGAGATTAACAGGGACAAGATAAAGAAAGATACAAGAATAATAGCTAACCCAGGATGTTACACAACAACATCAATTCTTACATTATATCCACTTGTTAAGGAAGGAATAATCAATCCTGATACTATTATAATAGATGCTAAGAGTGGTACATCTGGTGCAGGAAGAGGAGCTAAGGTTGCTAATCTTTTCTGTGAGGTAAATGAGAGCATGAAGGCTTATGGTGTTGGAACACATAGACATACACCAGAGATAGAAGAACAGTTGGGATATGCATGTGGAAGAGATAATCTTAAGCTCATATTTACACCTCATCTTGTTCCTATGAATCGTGGAATACTTGTTACATCATATGCTGATCTTGCAAAGGATGTAACCTATGAGGATGTAAAAGCAGCATATGATAAGTATTATGATAAGGAGTATTTCGTAAGAGTTCTTCCTAAGGATGTTTGTCCTGAAACAAGATGGGTTGAGGGAAGTAACTTCGTTGATGTCGGATTTAAGATAGAGCCAAGAACAAACAGAATCATAGCCATGGGTGCACTTGATAATCTTGTAAAAGGTGCAGCCGGACAGGCAGTACAGAATATGAATCTGTTATTTGGATTTGAAGAAAATGAAGGACTTAAGATGGCACCTATGTTCCCATAACGATACATCGAATTGCAAGTGCAATTCGATGTATACAAGTTGCCAGAGGCAACTTGAAAAGAAAGACAGAGCTTTAAATATATTATTTATAGAAGATTAACAGACTTGTTGATAAGTGATTATTAATCTGGACAGGAGGCAGTTATGCAGATTATTGAAGGTGGAGTTACAGCAGCTAAAGGTTTTAAGGCGGCAGGTATGGCAGCAGGTATTAAGTATAAGAATGGCAAGAAAGATATGGCTATGGTCTTTTCTGAAAAGCCATGTGTTACAGCAGGAACATTTACACTTAACAGAGTATTTGCAGCACCAGTAAAGTGGGATAAGAGTATTGTATACAGTGAGGAAGGTGCACATGCAATAGTAGTCAACAGTGGTGTTGCTAATGCATGTACAGGTGAAGAAGGCGACAAGGCATGTGAACTTGAAGCAAAGACTGCAGGAGAGGTGCTTGGAGTTCCTGCTAACTCAGTGCTTCTTGGTTCTACAGGTGTTATAGGTATGCAGCTTCCTATGGATAGAATGTGTGCAGGTATCAAGGCACTTCCAGAACTCCTTGATTCTACTAAGGAGGCAGGAACACTTGCAGCAGAGGCCATTATGACTACGGATACTAAAAACAAGCAGGTTGCATGCACAGTAGAGATAAGTGGTAAGAAGGTAACTGTTGGTGGCATGTGTAAGGGTGCTGGTATGATTCATCCGCACATGGCAACTATGCTGTGTTTTATAACAACAGATGCTGTTGTTGATAAAAAGGCACTCCAGAAGATGACAAGTGATATCGTTGAAGATTCCTTCAATATGATATCAGTTGATGGAGATACATCAACTAATGATACAGTTTTGGTACTTGCCAATGGAGAAGCAGGTAATGAAAAGATAACAGAAAACAGCAGCAGTTATGATACATTTTATGAGGCATTAAGCTATGTACTTACAGAACTTTCTAAAAAGATTGCTGGCGATGGCGAAGGCTGCACATGTCTGTTTGAGGTTCAGGTAAAGGGTGCAGCAACTAAAGAACAGGCAAAGATTCTTGCCAAGTCCATAGTTACATCTAATCTTACAAAGGCAGCAATATTTGGACATGATGCTAACTGGGGAAGAATACTTTGTGCAATGGGTTATTCAGGTGTTGATTTTGAACCGGAAAAGGTTGATATATTCTTTGAAAGTTCCGCAGGAAAGCTTCAGATAGTAAAGGATGGAACTGCAACAGATTATAGTGAAGATAAGGCAACAGAGATACTTTCACAGAATCCGGTAACAGCTATTGCTGATATTAAACAGGGTAATGCAGAGGCAACAGCATGGGGATGTGATCTTACATTTGACTATATAAAGATAAATGCAGATTATCGTTCCTAATATGATATGAATAATATGCTGGCAGCATATTATTCATATTCAAGTTTGCGTTTACGCAAACCTGATTGAATCCCAGAATGGTTTGTATGCATTTTGTTTTAATCAGATTGTACATGATAGGTATAATGTTATAATATTTTAGTTCAAGGAGTTAAAGATGAGTACAATAGATATGGAAGAAGAGTTAAAAAAGGCACAGATATTAGTTGAGGCTCTTCCTTATATACAGAAGTTCAGCAGAAAGATTATAGTTGTTAAGTATGGCGGAAGTGCCATGGTTGATGAGGAACTGAAAAGAAAGGTTATTCAGGATGTAGTATTATTAAAACTTGTTGGTTTTAAGCCTATTATTGTTCACGGAGGCGGCAAGGAAATCAGTAAGTGGGTTGAAAAGTGTGGAATGACACCTGAATTCAAGAATGGTTTAAGAGTTACAGATGAACCAACCATGGAGATAGCGGAGATGGTTCTTAACAGGGTTAATAAGAGCCTTGTATCACTTATTGAAGAACTTGGAGTTAAGGCATGTGGTGTGTCTGGTAAAGATGGCGGGATGCTTAAGGTAGAAAAGAAATATTCCAATGGTGAAGATATAGGATATGTTGGTGAAGTAACGGATGTTGATACAACTCTTATCCATTCACTTCTTAAAGATGACTTTATTCCTGTTATATGCCCTATAGGATATGATGATAATTTCCATTCATATAATATTAATGCCGATGATGCAGCATGTGCCATAGCAAGAGCAGTTAATGCTGAAAAGCTTGCATTCTTAACTGATATAGAAGGTGTATACAGGGATTACAATGATAAGTCAAGTCTTATATCAGAGCTTTCTACTACAGAGGCAAGAAAACTTCTTGCAGGCGGTACAATAGGCGGTGGGATGCTTCCTAAGCTTAATAACTGTATAGATGCTATAGAACATGGGGTTTCAAGAGTACATATTCTTGATGGACGTATACCACATTGCTTACTTCTTGAAATATTTACTAACAAGGGTGTTGGTACAGCTATTTTATCAGAAGGAGCCGAAAAGTTTTTTGAAACGAACCTGTAGAATTATGGGTTCGTGAGTGTAGGGAAAATAAAAATAAAATTATGATATAACGAGCGCAAATGAATAAATGATAATATAAACAATTAAGAAAGGCATACATTATGGAAACTAAACAGATTATTGAAACAGCAGAGGAAAAGCTGATTCATACATATAACAGATATCAGATTGTACTTGATAAAGGTGATGGCGTAAGATTATACGATACAGATGGAAAAGAATATCTTGATTTTGGCGCAGGTATTGCAGTGTTTGCACTTGGATACAATAATAAAGAATATAATGATGCACTTAAGGCCCAGATAGATAAGCTTATACATACATCAAACTATTTCTATAACGAGCCAGCTGTTACAGCTGCCAAGGCTATAACAAAGGCTTCAGGGATGGACAGGGTATTCTTTACAAACAGTGGTACAGAATCCATAGAAGGTGCTATTAAGCTTGCTAAGAAATATGCTTATTTAAAGACAGGCAGAACTGATTCAGAGATTATTGCCATGAATCATTCATTCCATGGAAGAAGTATGGGCGCACTTGCTGTTACAGGTAATAAACATTACCAGGAAGCATTTGGCCCAATGATACCAGGAATAAAATTTGCTAATTATAATGATCTTGAAAGCGTTAAACAGTTGGTAAATGATAAAACTTGTGCTATTATATTTGAGACAGTACAAGGTGAAGGTGGAATATATCCGGCAACTAATGAATTCATACAGGGAGTAAGGAAACTTTGCGATGAAAAAGGTATTCTTCTTATACTTGATGAGATTCAGTGCGGAATGGGAAGAACAGGTACTATGTTTGCATTCCAGCAGTATGGTGTAAAACCAGATATTCTTACGGTTGCCAAGGCTTTAGGATGTGGTGTGCCAGTAGGAGCTTTCCTTGCAACAGAAGAAGTTGCCAAGGCTTTGGTTCCTGGAGATCATGGTACGACATATGGAGGTAATCCACTTGCATGTGCTGCGGCTACTAAAGTATTTGAATTATTTGAGAAACAGAATGTGCTTGCTAATGTTAAGGAGGTATCAGCTTATCTTGAAAAGAAACTGGATGAGCTTGTAGAAGAGTATGACTTTATAGTTGAAAGAAGAGGACTTGGACTCATGCAGGGACTTGAGCTTTCAATCAGTCCAAAGGATGTAATATCTAAGGCATTAGACAACGGACTTATTCTTTTCTCAGCAGGAACTAATGTTATCAGAATGGTTCCACCACTTGTAATAACTAAGAATGATGTTGATGAAATGATAGATAAATTAAAGAAGTCATTTTAGCAGTAGATATCGTTTTTGACAAATGTTTTAGATAAAATGATAATTCGTGGGTGCAGGATGAAAAAGAGTAAATTATGATATTATGATATAGTAATTACTGGTGGATTGTCTGGTTATGTTATTTCACAGGTTGTATGAAAAGGTTGGAAATATGATGAAGATGATTAAAAAACTTATATCAGTTGCTATGGTATGTGTTATGTTTACATCAGTAGCGGCATGTGGTAAAGCTGACAAAGATAAGGATGCAAGAAATCTTGCAATAGAAACGCCGGTAACTATTAATGTCTGGTATAATGATAAAGATTACGAAAGTTATCTTAATAATGTGGCATCTGGACTTAAGGCAGCTAATAATCTTATAACGGTTAATCCTGTATATGTTGAAGTACAGGATATGGTAGATACAATATACACAGAGACAGTAAGAAATAATAATGCGCCAGATGTGTATCTTATGTCTGCAGAGAATAACGATAAGGAATACCTGCTTGGTCTGATGCTTGAAAATGATTCATATGATGATATATATAATGAAAAAATATATGGAAAAGCGGCCATAAATTCAGCATCTTACAAAGGAAAGCTGTACGGATATCCAGTAAGCTTCAGTATGCCGGTAATGGTATATAACAAGAATTATGCATCGGATGTTGATTCATACGAAGAACTTTTACAGATAAGCGATAATTATAGTGTTACAGATGAGAATCAGAATATAACGAGAGTATTTGATTTCGATGCATCTGATATGCTTTTGAATTACCCATATGTAGGACGTTATATGAATATAGGTGGGGAATACGCAGAGGATGCCAATGTATTTACAATAGACGAGCAGAATTTTAAGAAGGCACTCAAAGAATATGCATCGCTTAAAGATAAATTTGGTATAGACAGGGCGGAATCAACATATGATTCGTGTGTTGATGAATTTGTGCAGAATA
>ERZ808240.534-NODE-534-length-49371-cov-25.509936_pt1 | contig 49371 bp, 38 predicted proteins | sample MGYA00521084_ERZ808240 | MGnify/ENA primary metagenome ERZ808240 (study PRJEB31516, sample SAMN03275571) | gut metagenome | biome: mammalia-associated habitat; material: feces | host: Papio cynocephalus | place: Kenya | collected 2012-08-06 ...
CCGTCGAGAAGAGAGGCGTCGCAGCGCGTCCTTGTCCTTATTATTATGGCGTCGGCATCGACGAGATCCTCACGGGCGATTTCCTTGCCCTCGACGTATGAGACCTCGCAGTAGGGCTCGAACACGCCCTCCAAAAACGGTATATTCCTGTCAGCAACTATCTTCATATAACTTTAGCCCTCACGCATTTCATACATTCATCATCCCCGTATACATTCATCATCTCCGCAAACCGGGAAAACTTCTATTTCAGCACCAGCGCCTTCACCGGGTCGGAGCCGTCCGCCGGAAGTCCGAAGAACATCGTGTCGGACCGCAGGGCGCGGTTCAGCTCCGCCAGCAGGATGTCCCTCTGAAAATAGAGCTGGTTGCGCACCATGGACGACGACAGCCCGCAGTAGAGGACGCCCCTCATGAAATTCGTGCTGAGAGTGTAGGAGGAAACACCCGACACGCTGTTCCATGCCATATAGACCCGGTTGCAGTTCCAGCCCGGCATCAGTCCCGAGTCCCGGAGATAAAGCTTCAGCATCGAGCCCAGATTCACGGCCTCGCGACGGCGCAGCGGGTCGCCCTCCGTGGCCTCGCGGCGGCGAATCATCTCCTTTGTGAACTCATCCGAATATCCTTTTCCTGCCATAACCCCATTTGTTCAATCCATCATAACAATCATTCCCGGAACCATACCCTCAAATCCCGGAGGCCGCCGCCCTCACTCCGTCCGTGTGAACACACCCCCGACAGTCTCGAAAAAGGCCCGGTCGTCCGACAGCCCATCGACCAGCGAGGCGAGCCGCACCTTGTTGCTGTCCGTTATGAAAATCTGTCCGAAGTCATCGCTGGAAACCATCTCAAGCAGGTTCCTCGTCCGGTTCATGTCCAGCTTGTCGAAGACATCGTCCAGAAGCAGAATCGGAGCGAATCCGAAGGCCTTGCGCATGAGGTCGAACTGAGCGAGCTTCAGCGCCAGGAGAAACGACTTCTGCTGTCCCTGAGAGCCGCAGCGGCGAATCGGATAGCCGTCCATCTCAAAGATAAAGTCGTCCCGCTGGATGCCCACGGTCGTATATTTCATAATCCTGTCCCTCTCCAGTGACTCCTTCAGCAGCTGTTCCAGCGGAGCCCTGTCTATGTCCGAACGGTAGCGTATCGAAACCGACTCGCCTCCCCCGCTCAGCCTCCGGTAGTACTCGTTCACGGCCTCCGTAAGCGGCCCGCACAGCTCGGCCCTCTTCCTGTGGATGAAATCCGCGTGCGAGGACATCTTCATGTCTATGATTTCCAGCAGGGTCGCGTCGGAAGCCCCGTCCTTGAGCATCCTGTTCCTCTGCGCAAGGAGACGGTTGTATTGCTGAAGGGCAGAGAGATACTCCCGGTCTATCTGTGAAATCACCGCGTTCATGAAGCGCCGTCTCTCCTCTCCCGAATCGCTGACGAGGGATATGTCGGACGGGGATATTATGACCGTCGGAAGCTTGCCGATATGTTCCGAGATGCGTCCGTAGGGCTTGTCGTCACAGCGGAGCTTCTTCTCCTCCCCTTTTTTTACGACGATGGAAAAGCGGTTCTTAAGCGCCGATGGCATCAGGCAGGTCCCCGCAATGGAGAAGCCGTCCTGTCCGTGGCGGCAGTTGAAGCCGTCGCTGAGCCCGAGAGCGCTCTTTGTCATCGAAAGATAATAGACCGCGTCCAGGAGATTGGTCTTTCCCTCGCCGTTGTTCCCCCAGATGCAGTTGATTTTCGGGGAGAACGCAAGTTCCTGAAACTCAATGTTCCTGAAATTGGAGATGACTATTTTCTGAAGAATCGGCATAACTCTCGTCTATAAAACAATATGAAATAAGGAGTGCAAAGTTATGAATTTTCCCGTGAAATTGTCTTTTTCTCGGAATTATGATTCCTATCTTTTGAATATTGGACAATTTTTCATATTTTTGCGGGCTAAAACGGATGACCGATGTCCGGAAAACACGAATAATATTAAAAAATTATAACAATGTCACAGGTAAACAAGAATGCGGAAAATGCAGAGACGGTCGTCAATGCTGTTTCCAAGACCGACGAGTTCTTCAATAAGAACAAGAAGCTGCTCATCGGGCTCCTCACTGTCGTAGTCGTCATCGCGGCAGGCTCATACTGCTTCTACAAATTCTATTGGCAGGCCGCCGTTGAAGAGGCCAAGTCTCAGGTAGTTATCGCCGAGAGGAACTTCAACGCCGAAAACTGGGAAACTGCCCTCAACGGCGACGGGGACAACCTCGGATTCGTGCAGATTATCGACCAGTATGGAGCCAAGGGAGGCGACGCCGTCTATTACTACGCCGGAGTCTGCGAACTCAAGCTCAAGAACTACGAGGACGCCATTGAGTATCTCAACCAGTACAAGGGAGGCGACGATTTCCTCGCGCCGCGTGCAATAGCCTGCAAAGGTGACGCATACGTAGGCCTTCAGGAATACGACAAGGCTCTTGACTGCTTCGAGAAGGCCGCGGCAAAGAAGGACAATGTCTTCGCCGCCGGCTATCTCATGAAGGCCGCAGCCGTCTGCGAGAAGCTCGGAAACGACGACAAGGCGCTTGCCCTCTACAAGAAGGTTAAGGACCAGTATCCTAACTCCATCGAGGGGCGCGAGATTGACAAGTATATCAGCCGCATCGAAAACAAGTAAAAAAAATAAGGGGAGGGGCTTGAACACCCCTCTTTTTGTGCAATTTTGAATAAAGAAAACATACTTTTGAAATATGGGAAGAGCATTTGAGTTCCGCAAGGAAAGGAAGTTCAAGAGATGGGGCCATATGGCCAAGACATTCACCAAAATCGGAAAGGAAATCACCATTGCCGTGAAGCAGGGCGGTCATGACGTTACCGGAAACCCGCGTCTGCGCGCGCTCATACAGACGGCAAGGTCGGAGAATATGCCTAAGGAGAACATCGAGAGGGCAATAAAGAGGGCTTCGGAAAAGGATCAGGCGGACTACAAGGAGGTTGTTCTCGAAGGACGCGCACCTCACGGAATCGCCGTTCTCGTCGAGGCGGCGACTGACAACAACAACAGGACTGTCGCCAATGTCCGTTCATACTTCACCAAGTTCGGAGGCTCGCTCGGGACATCCGGCAGCGTCGAGTATCTCTTCGACCACAAGTCGATGTTCCGCATCAAGGACAACGGCAAGATTGACCTTGAGGAACTTGAACTCGAACTGATTGACCTCGGGGTTGACGAGGTCTTTGAGGAGGAGAACGAGGACGAGGAGAAGGAGATTGTGATTTATGGCGAATACACAGCGTTCAACGCCATCCAGAAGTACATTGAGGATCACGGCTATGAGCTGATTTCCGCCGAGTTCACCCGCATCCCGAACTGCGAGCTTGTGGAGGTTTCTCCGGAGGACCGCGCCGAGGTAAACAAGCTCATCGAGAAAATCGAGGAGGATGATGATGTGCAGAATGTTTATCACACCATGAAGGAAGATGCGGATGATTAGAATATAGGCGATCTACTTCGTTACTCCGGGGTTTCCAAATCCTCACAACCAAAAGGTTGCTGCGGTTTGAGAACCCCGGAGTGCCTTGTATCTCATCCTCTATTCTGAATCTTCCATCCAAGTTTTTTTTGTCGTCCGCCACACAATGAAGTTACGCACAATGCGTAACACATCGCTTACAAAATTTCGTTATTCTTGGGAAATTCCCCGCTGCGGGCAAATTCTGTCCAGAGACGCTGTATGACGGAGCTGTTGCCGTCGAACTCTCCTCGTGTCATTCCGCGAAGCATCTCGGCCTCGGTCCAGTCCCCATAGTTCCCGAGCAGGAAAGGCAGCTCGATGCTGTGGCAGGCGCCGAGTTCCGAGCCTTGAGGATGCCAGCCGATGCAGTAGGTACTCGCCTCTATCCCTGCGGCGCGGAGCTTCGCGGCATAGCGCAGCGTGGGCTTACGGAATATCATGTCCGTCAGGAGCTTGACCAAGGGGCGGCGCAGAGGGGTTTTCCAGAGAAAGCCTGCCCATTTGCGGATGTATGGCGATGCGTCGTCCGCGTTGTAGCCGAGCAGGACTCGGAAACGGCATTTCCCGTCCGAGGACGGAGTCCCGACCGGAGGAATCCTCATGCAGTCCCGGAGCACCGGCAGGAATATCAGCCCTAGCCTCATTGACTTCACGGCATCCTGCGCAGCGATAATCTGCTCAAGTGTCACGCCATTCCCCGCGATTGCCGCATCAAGACACCTCTCCCTGCGCTCCCGAGCCGTTTCTCCCGGCTCGTTTCCAAGTCCGGCAATTTCAGAGAGTTTGTCGAGAAAGGCATCCGTAACCTTAGCCGCAGCTTTCGGAGTTATCGTGTTTCCGAGCGGAGGAGACTGGAGTATCGCCCTGTGGAACAGCGGCTCTCCCCCGAAGCGTGGAACATTTGTAACCTGTTCCACATCGTCCGCCGAGGCAATCAGCGACGCTATGGAGTGCGCCCCGGCAGACTGACCGAAAACGGTGACATTGTCCGGGTCGCCGCCGAAAGAGGCGATATGCCGGCGAATCCAGCGCAGAGCCGTTTTCTGATCCTCCAGACCGAGATTCGCAATCCCCTTTTCCGGCATCCACATATATCCCTCAGCCCCAAGACGATAGGAAATCTTCACAACGATGACATTCCCGGCCTGTGCCAGTCGCGAAACGTCATAGCGATGGTCCTCGCTGCCCCCGGTAAGGTAAAAACCGCCGTGAATCCACACCATCACAGGCAGCCGCCCATGCTCTTCTCTCTGTCCTTTTTTTTCCGACGCCCCAAATTCTACCCCAGGGTCACAATTCTCCTTAGTTTCCAGAGGTTTTTCATCAGAGCCAATATTCTTCTCAGCAGCCCCCGGCACGGTCACGGACAGACAAAGTTCCCCCTCACGCATCTCCAGTCCGGAATCAGGGCCGAGCTGCCCCAGCAGATGCGAGAGGTTCTGCGGGCAGACGCAGCCATATTTCCGGGCATCATAAACACCGCCGGGTTCAGGGCTCGTGTCCCCGCAGGAATCCGAAGTTCCACGGGATGTACCGCCGGCAGGCCCGCATCCCCAAGGCTTCGCCTCCGCCGGCATCCCGAAACGCTCATACCTCGCATAGACAATCCCCCGGAACACCGCCGCCCCGTTCTCCGTCTTCACTCCGATGAAATGTCCGTCTGCACTTTTTGCATACTGTCCGTCTGCACTTGCCACGCCATCAATTTCCGAACACATGATTAAATATTCATTTTTGAACACACAAATTTACAAAAGCATTTCTGAAAGCCGCAAAAAAGTTTTAACTTTGGAGGTTTAATTGGAGTTTGCATTCCAGATCAAAAAATTTGAACCTGACATGAGCATCCAGACGGAAAAGATTGAAGAACTCGTCGAGAAGAGGGAAGTCGCCCGGCTCGGCGGCGGACAGGCGAGGATAGATGCCCAGCATTCCAAGGGCAAACTCACCGCCAGAGAAAGAATTGCACTGCTGCTTGACGAAGGCAGCTTTGAAGAATACGATATGTTCGTGCACCACCGCTGCCACAATTTCGGGATGGACAAGGTTCATTTCGACGGGGACGGGGTCGTGACCGGGCAGGGGACCATCGACGGCAGGGTCGTATATGTGTTCGCCCAGGACTTCACCGTGACCGGAGGCTCGCTTTCGGAGACTATGGCTCAGAAAATCTGCAAGGTCATGGACATGGCGGTGCGCAACGGGGCTCCGTGCATCGGGCTCAACGACTCGGGCGGAGCGAGGATTCAGGAAGGAGTGAGCTCACTGGCCGGCTTCGGGGAGATATTTGAAAGGAACATCCTGTCCTCCGGCGTGATTCCCCAGATTTCGGGAATATTCGGCCCGTGCGCCGGCGGGGCGGTCTATTCGCCTGCCCTCACGGACTTCAACATAATGGTTCAGAACACGTCCTATATGTTCCTCACCGGCCCCGCCGTCGTCAAGAGCGTCACAGGGGAAGTCGTCACTCAGGAGCAGCTCGGAGGGGCGTCCGTCCATGCGACAAAGAGCGGAGTGGCGCATTTCGCGGCAGAGAACGAGCAGGAGGGTCTGAGGCTCATACGCGAGCTCATAGGTTTCATCCCGTCAAACAGCCGGGAACACGCGCCTGAAAGGCCTACGGCCGACCCTTACAACCGTGTGGATTACGCCCTCAACAGCATAATCCCGGACAATCCGAACAAGGCATACGACATGTACGGAGTCATCGGCTCAATCGTCGATGACGGACAGTTCCTCGAAGTCCACAAGGGCTGGGCGAAGAACATAATCATAGGTTTCGCGCACATGGGCGGCAAGTCCGTCGGAATCGTGGCGAACCAGCCGAAGATACTCGCCGGCGTGCTCGACATCAACGCCGCGCGCAAGGCCGCGCGCTTTGTCCGCTTCTGTGATGCGTTCAACATCCCGCTCGTGACGCTCGTCGATGTTCCCGGCTTCCTCTGCGGGACCCAGCAGGAGTACGGCGGCATCATCGCGAACGGAGCCAAGCTCCTCTATGCCTACGGGGAGGCAACCGTGCCGAAGATTACCGTGACCCTGCGCAAGAGCTACGGCGGGGCGCACATCGTGATGAGCTGCAAGCAGCTGCGCGGAGACGTCAACTATGCCTGGCCGAGCGCGAACATCGCCGTGATGGGAGCGGACGGAGCCGTTGAAATCCTCTACTCCAAGGAACTCAAGGCAATCGAAGACCCGGCGAAAAGGTCTGAACTCAAGGAGGAGAAGAAAAAGGAATATGACGACCTGTTCTGCAATCCGTACTATGCGGCGTCGTTCGGATATATCGATGACGTCATCGAACCGGCCAACACCCGTTTCCGGGTCATCCGGGCTCTGGTTCAGCTGGAGAACAAAAAGGTCGATAACCCTGTGCGCAAGCACGACAACCTCCCGATGTAGAACAGGTTACACAATGGTAATGGAAAAGGCTTCGTGACATGAAATTCGGACTCATACTTACGCTTACCTCAGTTCTGGTCGTGTTCTTCGCCCTGACGGTGCTCTATTTCTGCTATTCGGGGATAGGCAAGGCTCTGAACACGGACTGGAAAGGGTGGTTCCGCAGACGCGGCGAGGGTTCGGATTGCGACGGGAAGATGCCCCCGGAGGTCGCTGCGGCGGTGGCAATGGCGCTCGAAAGGGAGCTTGTGCCGGAGGACGAGGTCGCGGCAGCAATTTCTATGGCCCTTGAGGCCGAGGGGTATGGAGAGGTGCATGACGTCGAGAGCTATGTGATAACGATAAGAAGATGACGCCGGCATCCGAGGAAACTAAGTTGAAAATTACGGGATATAAACGCCACAGGATTATGGGAAAATATAATTTCAGAATTAACGGACACGACTATGACGTCGAGGTCAATTCGGTGGAAAACGGAGTCGCTGACGTGACGGTGAACGGAACCGGCTATAAGGTCGAACTCGGCTCCGCGCAGGCGGTCACGGCCGGGGATTGCGGGAAAATGCCGCAGCCTGTGCATAAGGCTGCCTCTCAGACCGCTGCCGAGCCTTCCGGGACAGCTTCCGCACAGTCAGTAGCGCCTCCAGTGCAGGCTCCGTCCCCACAGCCGTCGGGCAAGGGCGAAACCGTCACCTCTCCCCTCCCCGGCGTGATTCTCGACATAAGGGTCAAGGTCGGAGACAGCGTGAAGGCCGGTCAGACAGTCGCGGTACTGGAGGCGATGAAGATGGAAAACGAGATTGAGGCCTCCGTCAGCGGCACGGTGACTGCCGTGAGCGCGGCAAAGGGGGACTCGGTGCTTGAAGGAGCGGCAATAGTAACGATAGGATAAGTCAAGAACGGAACAAGCATAAGCCCATGCACGAAATCATCGACAGCCTTCAACAGTTCTGGAGCTTCACCGGATTCTACAACTGCACGTGGCAGCATCTTGTCATGGTGGCGGTGGGAGTCGTCTTCATTGTCCTCGGAATCGTAAAGAAATGGGAGCCGCTGCTGCTCGTTCCGATTGGATTCGGAATCGTCGTCGGCAACATCCCGCTTCCGGAAGGGATGCAGGTCGGCATATATGAGGAAGGCTCAGTGCTGAACATTCTCTATCAGGGGGTTGTGAAGGGCTGGTATCCCCCGCTGATATTCCTCGGCATAGGCGCGATGACGGATTTTTCTTCGCTCATCTCCCAGCCCCGTCTCATACTCATCGGCGCGGCGGCGCAGATGGGCATTTTCGGGGCGTTCCTGCTCGCCCTCTGGCTCGGGTTCACCCCGCAGGAAGCCGGCGCAATCGGCATAATCGGCGGAGCGGACGGTCCCACAGCCATATTTCTGAGTTCAAAGCTTGCGCCTCATCTTCTCGGGGCCATCGCCGTCTCGGCCTATTCCTATATGGCGCTCGTGCCCGTAATCCAGAGGCCGATAATGCTTTTATTAACCACAAAGAGGGAAAGAATCATCAGAATGGCTCCTCCGAGACAGGTCAGCCAAAGGGAGAAAATCATATTCCCGATAGTAGGATTCATACTCACCGCGTTCATCGTGCCGTCCGGTCTGCCACTCCTCGGAATGCTCTTCTTCGGCAACCTTCTGAAAGAGAGCGGAGTGACCAGAAGGCTCGCGGAGACCGCCAGGGGGCCGCTTATAGATGTTGTGACAACCCTCATCGGGCTCACCGTCGGAGCGTCCACGCAGGCGGACCAGTTCCTGTCGCCGCAGTCGGTTAAGATCTTCATTCTGGGGCTGATTTCGTTTGTGATAGCCACTTTCTGCGGTGTACTTTTTGTGAAATTCATGAACCTGTTCTGCAAGGAAGGCAGGAAGATAAATCCGCTTATCGGCAATGCCGGTGTGTCCGCAGTGCCTGATTCCGCGCGGGTTTCGGAAACCGTGGGAAGAGAGTTTGACAGGGACAACCACCTGCTGATGCACGCGATGGCGCCTAATGTTGCCGGAGTGATAGGGTCAGCTGTGGCCGCCGGCATATTGCTGAGTTTTCTCGGATGAGGCTATGATTTTCCATATCTTTACAGAAGACATTGAAACACAGACAAATATATAAAAAACAAAATAAAAAATTACGAACAATGCAGAACAAATTGCAGGAACTGACAGAAAAGCTCTACAATGAGGGCCTGTCAAAAGGAAAGACTGAGGGCGAGGCTCTTCTTGCCAAGGCACGTTCCGAGGCGGACGCAATCATAGCAGAGGCGAAGAAACAGGCCGAGGCTATCGTGGTCAAGGCGCAGAAGGATGCCGAGGACCTTAGGACCAAGACGGCCGGCGACATCGCGCTTGCATCAAGGCAGGCGGTCAGCGAGACAAGGCAGGCGGTCGAGAATCTTGTCATCGCCGAGGCGGCCGACATGAAGGTCAAGACAGCCCTTTCGGACGACGAGTTCGTCAAGACGATAATCACTGCCGCTGTCAAGGCGTTTGCCGACGGTAAGGACTGCGGAATCGAGGTCTGCCTTCCGGAATCGGTCAAGGGGGCTCTCGAAGGCTTCGTGAAGAACGAGGTCGCGAAGACTCTCAAGACGGACGTGGAAGTGAAGTTCTGCAAGAAAATCGGCGGAGGGTTCACAATCGGCCCGAAGGACGGCGGCTATTTCATCAACTTCACCGACGAGGCTTTCAACGAGCTCATCGGCGACTATCTCCGTCCGGCGACGAAAAAAATTCTCTTCGGTTAGTCATGAGAAACTACGAATACATTATTGCGGGCCTGCCGGTCATAGGCAGCGGATTCCGGTTCACGGACACGCCCCCCGAACAGTTCATCGCCGATATACGGGAGCAACTGGATTCGAGGGACAACGCGCTCGTGGATTTCCTGATGAAGGGATATGAGGAGAAAAACCTCACTCCGGAGTTCTACGCCGAGGCCGTTTCGCACAGGAACCATTTTCTGCGCGAGTACTTCCGCTTCGACCTGAATCTGAGGAACGCGAAGGTCAGATTCCTGAACAAGGCGCTCGGAAGGCCGGCAGACAAGGACCTGATGGTTCTTTACGGCAAGGACGGGGAACCTCTCGTGCTGCCGTTCGAGGAGGCGGACGCCGTGGAGGCGATACTCCGAGGAGAAGACCTGCTTGCGCGTGAAAGGGCTCTCGACGACCTGATGTGGGACAGGATTTCAAGCATGACCGTTTTCGATTATTTCGACGTCGAGGCCGTGCTCGCGTTCATAGCCAAGATGCAGGTCGTCGCCCGCTGGTACAGGCTCGACGAGCAGAGCGGACGCGAAATGTTCCGCAGGCTGGTCGATGAGGTGCGCGGCACCTTCAAGGGAGTGCAGTACAACGCCGGGCAGTAGCGCTTGCAGGCGCAGAAAAGCGGCATATTAAGAATAATAATTTATAAAAGTATATCAACAACATGAACAAGACTACAGGAAAGGTGACGGGCATCGTCTCAAACCTTGTCACTGTCGCGGTTGACGGTCCGGTTTCGCAGAATGAGATCTGCTTCATCGACCTTGACGGAACCGAACTTATGGCCGAGGTCATCAAGGTCAACGGTTCAAACGCGTCTGTGCAGGTGTTCGAGAGCACCCGTGGCCTGAAAAACGGCAACAAGGTAGTTTTTGAGAACAGGATGCTTGAGGTCACGCTCGGTCCGGGACTTCTCTCAAGCTGCTACGACGGGCTCCAGAACAATCTCACGACGATGACAGGGGTCTTCCTAAAGAGGGGCGAATACACCGAGCCTCTCGACCACGGGAAACTTTGGGACTTCACCCCTACAGCGAAGCCGGGCGACAAGGTCGTCGCGGCGGACTGGCTCGGAGAGGTTAAGGAGGGATGGCTGCCCCACAAGATTATGGTTCCTTTCTCCTTCGATGGAGAATACACAGTGAAGTCTGTGGCTGAGGCCGGCCAGTATAAGATTGACGACACCATGGCCGTACTTGTGAACGAGGACGGCGAGGAGGTAAAGGTCACGATGATTCAGAAATGGCCTGTCAAGGTCGCCGTCAAGGGCTACAGGGAGAAGCCGAGGCCGGCGAGAATCATGGAGACGGGAGTGCGCGTAATCGACACCCTCGACCCTATCGCCGAGGGCGGCACGGGCTTCATCCCGGGGCCGTTCGGCTGCGGAAAGACCGTGCTCCAGCATGCCATCGCAAAGCAGGGTGACGCCCAGGTCATCGTGATGGCCGCCTGCGGAGAGCGCGCGAACGAGGTCGTGGAAATCTTCACTGAGTTCCCTGAGCTGATTGACCCCCACACGGGACGCCACCTGATGGAGCGCACCACAATCATCTGCAACACCTCCAATATGCCGGTGGCGGCACGAGAGGCGTCAGTCTATACTGCGATGACAATCTGCGAGTACTACCGCGCGATGGGAATGAAGGTGCTCCTCCTCGCCGACTCCACTTCAAGATGGGCACAGGCCCTGAGGGAGATGAGTAACCGTCTGGAGGAGCTTCCTGGAGCGGATGCGTTCCCGGTCGATCTTTCTGCCATCATCTCGAACTTCTACGCGCGCGCCGGAATGGTCGTGCTGAACAACGGACAGACCGGTTCAGTCACATTCATCGGAACGGTGTCCCCTGCGGGAGGTAACCTCAAGGAGCCTGTAACCGAATCGACGAAGAAGGCCGCCCGCTGCTTCTACGCACTTGAGCAGAAACGCGCCGACCAGAAGAGATACCCGGCCGTGAACCCGATTGATTCATATTCAAAGTATCTCGAGTACCCTGAGATTCAGGAATATCTCGAAAAGACCATCGCTCCGGGATGGGGTGAGAAAGTCAATAAACTGAAAAACCTCATCCGCAAGGGACGCGAGGCGCAGGAGCAGATCAACATCCTCGGCGACGACGGCGTGCCGATGAACTACCACGAACTGTTCTGGAAATCCGAGCTCATCGACTTCGTCATCCTTCAGCAGGACGCCTTCGACGCGATTGACGCCCTCTGTCCTCTTGACAGGCAGAAATATATGGTAGAGCTCGTGCTCGGAATATGCGACCGCACATTTGAGTTCGAGGACTTCGAGAAATGCCGTGACTTCTTCAAGGAGGTCATCAACATTCTCCGTCAGATGAACTACTCCGAATTCCGCGGCGAGCAGTTCAAGGCATTTGAAAATAAACTTAATACACTCCTCAGCAATGGCAAATAAGGCATATCAGAAAATCTATACGAAATTGGAAGGCATAACCAAGGCCACAGTAGCGCTGAAGGCCGAGGGAGTTTCCAACGATGAGCTTGCCGTTGTTGACGGCAGACTTGCACAGGTCGTAAAGACCAAGGGGCCGGTCGTCACGCTTCAGGTCTTCGCCGGAACGGAAGGCATCCCGACCGATGCCGAGGTCACTTTCCTCGGTGAGGCTCCGAGCCTCCATGTGAGCGAGGAACTCGCCGGACGGTTCTTCAACGCATACGGACACCCTATCGACGGCGGCCCTGAGGTTGAAGGCGAAGTCCGCGAAATCGGCGGTCCGTCAGTGAACCCGTACAAAAGGAAACAGCCGTCGGAGATTATCCCTACGGGAATCGCCGGCATCGACCTGAACAACACGCTCGTGTCCGGGCAGAAGATTCCGTTCTTCGCGGACTCCGACCAGCCGTACAACAACGTGATGGCACAGGTTGCCCTCCGCGCCGACGTCGACAAGATTATCCTCGGCGGAATGGGGCTCTCGAACGACGACTATCTCTACTTCAAGCATGAATTCGAGGCCGCCGGCGCACTCGACAAGATCATATCCTTCGTGAACACTACCGAGCAGCCGCCTGTGGAGCGGCTCCTCATCCCGGACATGGCACTTACAGCCGCAGAGTATTTTGCAGTGGAGAAAAACGAGAAGGTGCTCGTGCTCCTCACCGACATGACGCTCTACGCCGACGCGCTCTCGATTGTGTCGAACCGTATGGACCAGATTCCGTCAAAGGACTCCATGCCGGGCTCGCTCTACTCAGACCTCGCAAAGATTTACGAGAAGGCAGTGCAGCTGCCTGACGGAGGTTCAATCACAATCATCGCGGTGACGACACTCAACGACGGGGACATCACCCACGCCATCCCGGACAACACCGGCTACATCACCGAGGGACAGCTCTTCCTCCGCGCGGATCCGGATTCCGGCAAGGTCATCATCGACCCGTTCCGTTCCCTCTCACGACTCAAGCAGCTTGTTCAGGGCAAGAAGACCCGCGAAGACCACTCACAGGTGATGAATGCCTCAGTCCGTCTCTACGCCGATGCACAGAACGCGAAGACGAAGCTCGAAAACGGTTTCGACCTTTCGGACTACGACCACCGCTGCCTCGCCTACGCGAAGGACTACGCGACAAGGATTCTCTCAATCGACGTCAACCTCTCGCTCGACGAGATGCTCGACACCGCATGGGAGCTCTTCGGCAAGTACTTCTCCAAGGCTGAGACCGGCATCAAGCAGGCGCTCATCGACAAGTACTGGAAGAATTAAGTAAAATTTATAAATTATTTGTTCAAGATTTTTGAGAACAGATTCATTTTGGAAGAGGGAGTTTGGCGGGCCAAATGACCGATGAAAAATGGATATGGGCCAAAAAGATTAACAAATCCACATTATATGGCTATTAAGTTTCAATATAACAAGACGTCTCTTAATGATATCGGCAAGCAGCTGAAGATGCGTCAGAACGCCCTCCCGACGTTGAAGAACAAGGAGAGCGCCCTGCGTCTTGAGGTTCGCCGCGCCAAGGATTATTCGGAGAAGCTGATTGAAGATCTTGAAGCCGCCCTCAAAAAATACGACTATCTTGCAGCCCTCTGGAACGAGTTCGAACCGGGCCTGATTTCCATCACCGACGTTGACCTTGTCACGGTGAAGGTGGCCGGAGTGAAGACCCCGGAGCTCAAGGGCATATCCTTCGAAATCCACGAGTTCAACGCCTTCGCCAAGCCGGCATGGTATGCGGACGGAGTGGCAATCCTCAAGGAGCTCTCGCGTCTCGGTATAGAGTCGGAGGTCTATAAGGAAAAGAGCCGCATCCTGGATTTTCAGAGGAAGAAGACCACCCAGAAGGTGAACCTCTACGAAAAGGTGCAGATTCCGGGCTATCAGGAGGCCATCCGCAAGATAAAGAGGTATATGGAGGACGAGGAGAACCTCTCAAAGGCGGCATCAAAGATTGTCAAGCAGCGGCACGCGGAAGAGGAGGACGCACAGGATGGTAACTAAGATGACAAAATACTCCTTCATCATGCTCTCGGAGCAGACGGAGGAATTTCTGGCTAAGCTACAGGAACTTGGGGTCGTCGATGTCACGCGCTCCGTCAAACCGGTCGATGAGAAATCGTCGGAACTGCTTGCCCAGGCCGACGAGGCAAAGAAGGCACTGGCCGTTCTCAAGGCCTGCAAGGAAGAGCCTGAGGCCGGGTTCAAGTTCGACGGCTGTCCTGTAAAGGCTGTCCTCGACACTCAGACGCAGATTGCGGAAACCTCGGCTGAAATTTCCTCGGCTAAGAAGGAAGTCTCTGTCCGCAAGCCGTGGGGCGAGTTCAGCAGCGAGGACATCCATAAACTTGAGTCCCAGGGACTTAAATTGAGGTTCTACAGTTGTCAGAAAAAGAAGTTCGACTCCTCATGGAGCGAGATTCAGCCGCTTGAGGTCATCAGCGAGACAGACACGACCGTCTATTTCGTGACTGTCGCTCCCGCAGACGCGGACTACAGCTTCCCGATTGAGCCTATCGCGGCTCCGGAGGGTTCGGTGAACGAGGCTGAGAAGGCCCTCTCTGAACTTCAGGACAAGCTTGCAGTCGAGCAGACCCGGCTCGGAAACCTCAAGTCATGCGGAGACGAAATCCGCAAGTCCTACGAGGAAAAGCTCGGTGAGCTAGACCTCTACCTCGCCGGGGCGGCAACCGAAAAGGCTGTGGATAACTGCGTGACGGTTCTCACCGGCTTCGCTCCGACAGCGGACGACGAGAGGCTGTGCAGGGAGTTCGACTCGATGGATGTCTATTATACCCACGAGGCGGCCACAAAGGAGGACAACCCGCCTATCAAGCTGAAGAACAACTGGTTCGCGAAGAACTTCGAGGTTCTGACCGGAATGTACGGAATGCCCGTCTATGATGAGTTTGACCCGACTCCGGTGCTCGGTCCGTTCTTCATGCTCTTCTTCGCCATGTGTATGGGAGACGCGGGCTACGGAATCGTGCTCATGCTCATCGCCCTCTACATGAAGCTGAAGATGCAGAACACGAGCCTCGGAAAAATGTACCGGCTCATCGGATTCCTCGGCGGGATGACCTTCGTCGTGGGACTTGTGCTCGGAACATTCTTCGGAATGAGCATACTCGACGCTTCGTGGGCTCCGTCATGGCTCAAGGCAATCTGCATCGACGGATGGTTCCCGGACGCGAAGATTGCCGGATTCCCGGTTCAGATGGTCCTTGCCGTCGCGGTGGGCGTGTTCCACATCTGCCTCGCGATGATAATCAAGACCATCAACTTCACGAAGAGGTTCGGATTCAAGAACACCGTCGCTACATGGGGCTGGACGACGCTCATAGTCGGAGGCATCATTGTTATCGCCCTCGGCATGACGGAAGTCCTTTCGGCGGAAGCGTTCAAATGGACAATCATCGCTCTCGCCGTTGTCAGCGGACTTGCGATATACGTATTCAACACGCCGGGACGCAACCCGCTGGTAAACATCGGCTCCGGGCTCTGGGACACATACAACATGGTCACAGGCCTTCTCGGTGACGTTCTGAGCTACATACGTCTCTACGCCCTCGGGCTTGCCGGCGGTATGCTCGGAAACGCGTTCAACATCATGGGAACCATGATTCTCGACATCCCTGTTCCGGGCGTGAACTGGGTGTTCTGCATCATAATCCTCATCTTCGGACATGTTCTGAACCTCGCGATGTCCTGTCTCGGAGCGTTCGTGCACCCGCTGCGTCTGACATTCGTGGAGTACTTCAAAAATTCCGGATATGAGGGGACCGGAGCAAAATACAACCCTCTTACAAAACTGAAATAAACAAAAACAATAAAATCTTACAATTATGAACGAAATTCTTGGTTATCTCGGTCTCGGCCTCATGCTTGGCCTTGCCGGCATCGGTTCCAGCTACGGAACCACCATCGCTGCAAACGCAGCCGAGGGCGCTCTCAAAAAGAACCCGGAGAAATCTTCTACCTACATGATTCTCTCCGCTCTCCCTGCAACCCAGGGTCTCTACGGCTTCGTCGGTTTCCTTCTCTGGCTCGTCGTGTTCAAGCCGGACTTCGCGACCAAGGGTCCGCTCCTTTTCGGAGTTGGTCTTGCGGTAGGTCTCGTCTGCCTTTTCTCGGCAATCCGTCAGGGTCAGGTCTGCGCAAACGGTATCGTGGGTGAGAGCCAGGGGCACAGCGTGATGACGAACACGCTCATCTACGCCGCCCTTCCGGAGTTCTATGCTATCCTGGCACTTGTAGGCTCCATCATGGCAGTATTGTAGTCGGGAGAATCTGAGAGCGAACTGCCGCGTTGCTCATCTTGATGAAATCCTCACAACCATCAGGTTGCTGCGGTTTCATCTTCACTGAGCGCCTTGCATTTCATCTCTCATATTCACCCTCCTCTCTCAGCAATTATAATTAGCATCGAATTGAGAGAATTTTTATAAATTTGCAGAGCATTTCGCTGAGGCGGAATGCTCTGATTTTTTTGTAAGAAAGGTGAAAAGAATTTGAATTGCCTCTGAAATATGGAAACAAAAGTTGTTCTTATAACGGGAATTTCTTCGGGATTCGGGCTGGAGTCCGCCAGACTGCTGTGCTCTGAAGGTTATACGGTCTATGGCACCGTGCGACGCGAGGTGGAACATATTCCCGGAGTCCATTATCTGAATGCCGATGTCAGGGACGCTGATGCAGTGAATCGTGCCGTGGAGACTGTTATTGCGGAGCAGGGACGGATTGATATGCTCGTGAACAATGCGGGGATGGGCATCGGAGGACCGATAGAGTTCACGCCGGACGAGGACATTGAGCTTCAGATGGGGACGAACTTCATGGGCATGGTGCTGTTCTCAAAGGCCGTGCTGCCGCACATGAGGACGCGAAAGTGCGGGAAGATAGTTTTCCTCAGTTCGATAGGCGGACTTATGGGACTGCCTTTTCAGGGATTCTACTCCGCGAGCAAGTTCGCAATCGAGGGATACGCCGAGGCGCTGAGAATGGAGGTTTACGGTTTCGGCATTTCAGTCTCAATCATAAATCCGGGCGACTTTTCCACCGGGTTCACGGGAAAGAGGAGGAAGGTCGCACCGGAGGTTGCCGAGGCATACCCCGCCTACGCGCTGTCAATGAGCAAGATTGAGAACGATGAGAGTCACGGGCTGAAGCCGGTCAAGGTGGCGGAGACGGTGGCGAGAATCGCAAAGGCACGTCGTCCGCGCAGCCGCTACATAGTGGCGACGCTCGAACAGAGCCTCTCGGTGCTGCTCAAGGCCATACTCCCCTCCTCGCTTTTCTCCCGCATTCTCCGAGGATACTACAAGATGTGATCTGTAAATAGCGTTATTAAAATATTTTATTATCTTTGCTCCTGGTTTGGGCGGACGGATTGTTCATTTTTGCCCTTTGGTACAAAAGATGCAGGCTCGTTTTGCCCTTCTAAACATACAGAAAGGTTGTTTTATTAAATTTTTGTTGCACATACATAACAAAGTAAGATTATGGGAAACGAAAAAGCGACACGAATCCAGACCTCGCTTCTGAACGGAGTTGAAAAGAAAGCTTTAGTGTGGCTCGCGAAACGTCTGCCTGTCTGGGCGACTTCAAACATGCTGACCGCAGTGGGAACATTCGGCGCGATTCTCTGCGCTGTAGGCTTCGGGCTTGCGAACATCAATCTCAACTGGATGTGGCTCACGGTCTTCGGGCTCTTCCTTAACTGGTTCGGAGACAGCCTCGACGGCTCGATGGCCCGCGTAAGACACACTCAGAGACCGGTCTATGGTTTCTTCATCGACCACAACATAGACATATTCACCATCATCGTGATGTGCGTCGGAGCCGGAATCTCCCCTATCGCAAGAATGGACGTCGCTCTCTTCGTACTCGTCGCCTATCTTGCAATTTCTGCCCACACCTACATCGGAACCATCCTGAAGAACGAGTTCAAGCTCACCTACGGCAAGCTCGGGCCGACGGAATTCCGTGTGATTGCGGCTCTCGCCGTCATATTCCTGATTTATTTCCCGTGGGCTGACTATAACGTCACCGTCAACTGCTTCAAGAACGGTCTTGAGACACTGAACGGAACATATACACCGTTTGACTGGGTGGCAATCGGACTCGGCTGCATCATTTTCATTCTTCTGATTTCTTCTCAGATTCGGGATGAGAAGGCACTTTCAAAGATTGACCCGCCTAAGAAATTTGACGGAACATTCACTGAGTAACAACAAAATGCATACGCCATCCCTACGTGTCGCTGTGACGGCCCGTGGAGATGGCGATTTTCATAATTACGCGCTATTTCCCGCCACATGAGCTGAAATAGCTGTGAATTGATTCGGATGGAGCAGAAGGAGAAGAGAAAGCAGGAGGACAAAGTCCTCTCACTGAAGAAATGGATTGACTTTGTGGTCAGCCGGGCATTGGGGACGGTCGTCGATACGGCTGTACTCTGGTTCGTGGGATGGGTACTGCACAAGATGGTTGCGGTTCACCCTGCAAGCGGGTTCTGGAGCGGCTTCGAGTATTGGGGGGAATATTGGATAGGCCCGGCAATCTCGTTCGAGGTGGCCACCTTCGCGAACTTCCTGATGTCCTACTACTGGATTTGGAAGAACCGCATCAGCAACCGCTCGTCCGCGAAGAGTTTTTGGAGGCATTTCGGCGGGTTCAATGTCTCCTGCATCTTCGGATTTTTCGTGAAGATGATTTTCCTTGTGCTCTTCGAGAAAATCTTCGGCTGGGACGCCTGGCTCTGCAACTTGCTTGCCGTCTGCATCTCGGGGATTCTCAACTATTTCCTTGCGGAGGTGCTGGTCTTCAGGAAAAAGACGGAGCGGCCGGAGCATGAACTACTCAGTATAGAGGAATTGGGGGACATTGCGCCGGTGTTCAAGGGCACATGGGGACAGTGGTTCGGCAAGTTTCTCTTCTCGCTCGTGGGCGTGAACAAGCTCAACGCCCTATACAACAGAATATATGGGCTTGCTCCGGCAAAGGACGCGGCGCGGGGACTGCTTGAGAACATGGGCTGCAACTACCTCATCGGCAATGCCGAAAGGCTCGAAAGCCTGCCGGAGGGCGCATTCATAACTATCAGCAACCATCCGTACGGAGGGCTTGACGGAATCGTGCTCCTGGACCTCATTCTTCCGCACAGGCCTGACTACAAGGTGATGGTGAACGAGATTCTCGGCCGCATAGAGCCGCTCCGCCCGGCGTTCATAACCGTCAATCCCACTACGACAAAGAAAGGCAGTCCGACAAGAACCACGCTGAACGGAGTGCGGGAGACAATTGAGAGACTTGGCGAAGGACACGCGGTGGGGTTCTTCCCTTCGGGAGCCGTCTCCGACCTGCACCCGGGAAAAAGAGAAATTGCCGACAGGCCGTGGCAGGAGAGCATGATCAGGCTCATCCGCAAGGCACGTGTGCCGGTTGTACCGATTCATTTCATCGACCACAATTCCTGGTTCTATTATTTTCTCGGTCTGATTGACTGGAAGGTCCGCCTGCTGCGCCTGCCGCGCGAACTGTTCAACAAGTCAAAGGGACGCCACCGCGTCGTCATCGGGGAGACCATCAGCGTGGAGAAGCAGGATCTGCTCACCGACCTTGATGCCTACACGGCATTCCTCCGCTCATCGGTCTATCAGATGCCGATTCCGGAAACGTTCACCCCGAACCGGACCGTATAGAGAAGCACATTTTTCGCTCATGAATACGGATGCAGAAGAAATAATCACCAGAAAATCGGAGAGAGATAACCGAAGCCGGATAAAGCCTGATTCCCCGAAAGCGGCACACCGGACACCACATAGTCCGGCCGCCGATACAACTAAGCGAACTGCTGCCGGAAGAAGTCATGACGATGGACAGAAGAAGGGCGGGCAGAAAAAATCCGAGAAAAAGCGGGGACGGAAGAGAGGCGGAAAGAAGCGGGTCGGGAAGGTTATTTCGGTGTATTGGTTTGTGGCGGCGGCAGCCTTGACTGTGGCTGCCTTTGTCGTTGTCCCGCTGCTTGTCAGCCGCTGTTCGGGAGAGGCGGGCGTGCAGGTTCCGGAGGGGCACTACGGTTATGCCGTGGATATATCCAAGTACCAGAAGGATATAGTCTGGGACTCCCTGATGGTTCTCACCGGCGCGAACGGGCACACGACGAGGTCGATAAAGTCGGCGAGCGGCATTCACAGGGTGAAATATGTGATGATTAAGGCTACGGAAGGAGAACGCCACCACGACGCGCTGTTCGAGGACCACTGGAAGTGCTCGGCCGAGGCTGGCTACAGCCGTGGAGCCTACCATTTCTTCCGGAGCTCAAAGTCTCCTGAAAAACAGGCGCAGAATTTCATACGTATTGTCGGAAACATCCGCCACAAGGATCTTCCGCCTATTCTTGATGTGGAGACCATCCATACGGGATGCAGCAATGCCGAGCTCAACCGCCGGCTGTTCGTCTGGCTCAGGATTGTGGAGGAGCACTATGGACGACGCCCGATTATCTACACCGGTGACGCCTTTCTCAGAGAGCGGCTCTCCCCCGAAGTCTATGAGCGCTACCCTGTCTGGATTGCCCGCTACGGCTCCGGACGAGGACTTGAAACGCCGCGCTTCAAGAACTGGATGATGTGGCAGTTCACCGACCGCGCCACCGTCTATGGCATCCCCACTCCCTGCGACCTCTCCGTTGTCGTCGTTCAGCAACAATAAGGGGTCTCTGTCATCTCGAACGAAGTGAGGGATCTTTATGCAAAAAGGCTTCCGCCGAAGCGGAAGCCTATATGAAACTCTGAAAGTTGAAGATGTATGAATGTTCAGTTGCAAGGCTTGCGAAAGACTTGAACCGGAACTACCTTATGGTAAAGAGGATTCAAATCTCTGAGCGTAACGAAGCAAGTGGCATTCAGACGCTTCAACTTACTTTGAGATTACGCGGGCCATCTCACAAACCTTGTTTGAATAACCCCACTCGTTGTCGTACCAAGACACAACCTTGACGAAGGTTGGATCGAGCTGGATGCCGGCCTTGACGTCGAAGATTGAAGTGCGTGAGTCGTTGCGGAAGTCAGTTGAAACGACAGCCTCGTCAGTGTATCCGAGAACGCCCTTGAGCTCGCCCTCTGAAGCCTTCTTCATTGCAGCGCAGATTTCCTCGTAAGTTGCAGGCTTCTCAAGCTCTACAGTGAGGTCAACAACAGAAACGTCAGAGGTAGGGACACGCATTGACATACCGGTGAGCTTGCCGTTGAGTTCAGGAAGAACCTTGCCGACAGCCTTTGCAGCGCCTGTTGAAGAAGGGATGATGTTCTCAAGAATGCCGCGGCCGCCTCTCCAGTCCTTCTTTGAAGGTCCGTCGACAGTCTTCTGGGTTGCAGTTGCAGCGTGAACGGTTGTCATGAGACCTCTCTTGATGCCGAACGTCTCGTGGAGAACCTTGGAGATAGGCGCGAGGCAGTTAGTTGTGCAGGATGCGTTGGAAATAATCTTCTGACCTGCGTAAGTCTTGTCGTTTACGCCATATACGAACATCGGAGTGGCGTCCTTTGAAGGAGCTGACATGATGACCTTCTTTGCACCTGCCTTGAGGTGAGCGGAAGCGAGCTCCTCAGTAAGGAAGAATCCGGTTGACTCAACGACAACGTCAACGTCAAGTGCGCCCCATGTAATCTGTGAAGGATCCTTCTCGGCAAAAATCTGAATCTTGTTGCCATCGACGATCATATAGTTGCCCTCAACCTTGATGTCGTGGTCGAAATGACCGTGAACTGAATCATACTTAAGCATGTAAGCGAGGTAGTCAGCGTCAAGAAGGTCGTTGATACCTACAACCTGAATGTCGTTTGAGAAGTTCTCAACGGCAGCACGGAACACCATACGGCCGATACGACCGAATCCGTTAATACCAAGTCTAATCATTTTTTTATAAATATTAAAATGTTAATAAAAATTTCCATTTTTTCGTCGCCTTTCAGTTATGTTCCGCAAGGCAAAACCCGAATTGCAATTACAAATTCTGCGCCGAGAAGAACCCTCTCCGAAATTGCGCCGCAAAAATACAAAAAATAATGAAATAATAAAACTATCTTTGCAGTCGAAAACATTTCAAGGATATGAATATACTGATAACGAACGACGACGGATTCGAGTCCAAGGGCATCGCGGTACTGGCGAAAATTATGAAAAAATATGGGAACGTGGCAGTTGTGGCACCCTTTTCAGCCCAGTCGGGGATGTCGATGGCCGTGTCTCTGGGGGCGTCGAGAATAGCGTTCAAGGAAATCGGGCGTTCGACTTTCACGGGAGAGGACGGACTGGAGCACACTGAAAGATGGGCATATCTGGATGCCACGCCCGCAAGCTGCGTTAAATTCGCACTGAGCACGCCGTGGCTCGGGTGGAAGCCGGATGTAATCGTGTCAGGCATCAACCACGGGGCAAACACCTCGGTCGCATCATGCTACTCAGGCACGCTCGGAGCCACCGCCGAAGCTGCCGTGAACCACATCCTCGGCATAGGCGTGTCCCTGTGCGACCACAATCCTGACGCGGACTTCTCCCAGGTCGAGAAATATTTTCCCGGCATATTCGAGAAGCTCGTGGAAATCCCCAGGCACAGTTACATGACCTACTACAACGTGAACTTTCCGGCTGTGCCGGCCTCCGAGATCAAGGGCGTGAGAGCGGGATATATGGGACGAGGACGCTGGGTCAAGGAGTTCAGGAGCCTCGACGACGCGAAGGCAATCGCAGCCTCGCTCACGGGCGCCCCGACCGGAGACCCGAACGAAGACCCGGCCGTGAAGATGTACAAACTCGTGGGCGATTTCAGCAGCGACGCGGACAACAGCGCCGACGCCGACCATCTCCTCACCGAAAACGGCTATGTCTCCATAGTTCCCCATACCATTGACAGCACTGATTATGAACAGCTTAAGGCATTGAGCGATGTGGCATTCTAAGCATCGCAGTCATTTGTAAATCTTTGTGCTGAAAAATTATGAGATACTACATTATCGCAGGAGAGGCGTCGGGAGACCTGCACGGGTCGAACCTGATGCGCGGGATATATGAAAGTGACCCGCAGGCTGTCATACGTTTCTGGGGCGGCGACCTGATGAACGGGGTGTTTGCGGAACATCAGAAAGGCGTTCCGCAGGGCGTGGAACGGCCGGACGGAAGTTCCGCGGAGGCACAGCCTGCAACAGTCCCTTTCGGAACGCGGACAGGGGGACTCGTCCGGCACTACAAGGAAGGAGCCGTCATGGGATTCGCCGAAGTGCTTGCCAAGGCCGGCAAGCTGCTCGGCAACCTCGGCCGCTGCAGGAAGGACATTCTGACCTTCGCCCCCGACTGCGTGATTCTCATAGACTATCCGGGATTCAACTTCAAAATCGCCGGATTTGCCCACAGGCACGGTCTGAAAGTCTTCTACTACATAGCGCCGAAGGTCTGGGCCTCAAGGGAAGGACGCATCCGCAAGCTGAAGAAATATGTTGACAGGCTCTACATCATATTCCCTTTTGAAATCCCCTATTTCGAGAAGAAGGGCGTTCCCTTCGTCTATAAGGGCAATCCGCTGGTCGATGCGATTGACGGCTGCAGGGCGATGAGCGAGACACGCGGAGATTTCCTTTCCCGCTGCGGTCTCCCGGACAAGCCGATGATAGCCATGCTTGCAGGCTCGCGCAAGAGCGAAATCAGCACAATGATGCCGGTGCTCACGGAATTTGCAGACAGGATGCACGCCCTGCCGCAATACTCGGGGTGGCAGTTCGTCGTGGCCGGTGCCCCGGGGCGTTCTCCTGAGGACTATCTCCCCCACCTCCACGGTCAGGAATACATCAGCCTGCTTTTCGGGGAGACCCGCTCGATTGTCCGGCAGTCGGAGGTGGCCGTGGTCAATTCCGGGACGGCTTCACTTGAAACGGTGCTGCTCGGAACCCCTCAGGTCGTTGGCTTCATCATGGGCAGCAGGCTTACCTACGCCATAGCCAAGATGATTGTCAAGGTCAAGTACATCAGTCTCGGCAACCTGTGTCTGAACCGCTTCGCATTCAAGGAGTTCGTCCAGAACGACTGCAATCCCGAAGCCCTCGTCGCCGAGGTCCGCGCCCTCATCGAAGACAAGGCCTACAGACAGAAAATGCTCTCCGACTACGCGGAAATCCGCGCACTCCTCGGGGGCTCCGGCGCCTCCGCCGCCGTCGCCGCTGACATTATTGAGCAGTGTCATCTCGAACGAGCCAACAAAACTGAACAAGTGCCATCTCTAATGTAGTGATAGATAATTGGTCGGAAAAGCTTAGCCGACAGGGGATGAAGAAAAAGATGGGATGTAGACCGCTTTTTATTCGCCCCTGGCACCAAATATGGCGGTGCCGATGCGGACAATGGTCGCGCCCATAGACGCGGCAATCCTGTAGTCGCCGGACATTCCGAAAGAGAGTTCGCGGAAGGCGGGCGTGAGGTTCGGGCAGATGCCTATCATCGGCTGCAGGGCTGCATTCAGCGCGAGCAGCTTGTTGAAGTCAGAGCGGATGACGGACTCATCGTCCGTGTTTGTCGCCATTCCCATAAGTCCGCAGAAGCGTATGTGAGGCCAGTGTGCCGCCCCAGTAAGCACGGCCAAAGCCTCTTCCGGGGCAAATCCCTGCTTGGTCTCCTCACGCGCTATGTGGCACTCCAGAAGGACATCCACCCGGAAGCCGCTATGTTCCGCACACCACCGCTCAATCGCATCGAGCAGTTCCACGGAATCGACAGACTCCAGCATCGAGACATAAGGCAGCACAAGTTTCAGCTTATTCTTCTGAAGATGCCCGATGAAATGCCACCGCACATCCTCCGGCATCTGCTGCACCTTGGCATACATTTCCTGAGGACGGCTCTCCCCGAAGAGTCTCTGTCCGGCATCGTAGGCCTCGCGAAGGGCCTCGACCGGGTGGAATTTTGAAACTGCCACCAGTTTCACTCCTGATGGCAGTTCCGATTTTATTTTCTGTATATTATGCTCAATATCCATTTCTGAAACAAATAGCTTTGGGAAATGAGTGCAGAAGAAGATGGAATGCAAGGTGCAAGCGAAGTGGAAACACCGGAGCAACCTTATCGGTTGTGAGGATTTTCCGCGAGCGGCAACGAAGCAGTCCGCTTCTTATGCGCTCATTTCCGACGTTTCTGCTGTTCCCTAAGCTGCGCCTGCTGCATCTTCTGCGCCTCCTCAAGCCTCTGCTGCCACTTAGACTTAGGAAGCGGCTTGCCCTTAGAGGCCTCCACCTGCGCGAGAATCTTCTCCGGCTTCACGACCCATTTCTTGATGATGAAAGTCTGGAGCATGGTGAGCAGGTTGGAGATGAAGTAGTAGTAGGAAAGACCGGATGAGAGATTGTTGCAGATGAACAGCATCATGATAGGCATCAGCCATACGCTCATGAACTTCATGCTTGCCATCTGCGGGTCATTCGACATCTGACTTGAGTTCATCTTCGAATAGAGGAACATCGACACGGCCATCAGCAGCGCGAACAGGGACAGGTGGTCGCCGAAAAGCGGGATATTGAAGCCGAAGTCCCAGATTGAATCGTATGCGCTGAGGTCGTCAGCCCAGAGGAAGGACTTCTGACGAAGCTCGATGGATGCAGGGAAGAATCGGAACATCGCCCAGAGTATAGGGAACTGGAGCAGCATCGGCAGGCATCCCCCCAGAGGCTTCACGCCGGCTCTCTGATAGAGTTCCATCGTGGCCTGCTGCTTCTTCATCGCGTCTTCCTGCTTAGGATATTTCTCGTTAATCTTGTCCATCTCCGGTTTCAGCGCTGACATCTTCGCGGAGGACATATAGGACTTGATTGTAAGCGGAGAAATGACAATCTTCAGGAGTATGGTCATAATCAGGATTATGAGTCCGTAATTGCTGATGAACCGTCCGAGGAAGTCGAAGCAAGGGATGATGATGAAACGCGAAATCCAGCCGACGAGCCATCCCCCGAGAGGGATGATTTTCTCGTATTTCCTGTCGTATTCCTTCAGCGTATGATAGTGGTTCGGGCCGAAATAGAACTCGAAAGGAATCGCCTTGTCGCCGGACTGCATCATATCAACACCTGCTCTCGCATGGGCGGAACACTGCATAAGATTGCGGTCCGCGTCATCCTCCGGAAAATACTCCACTGCGAATTCGCCCGACTCGAAACCCTGCGGAGCCGTGAGTATCGAGGAAAAGAACTGCTGCTGGAAAGCCACCCACTCGAACTTCGCGTCGAGCCGCTTGCCGTCGTTCTTGCCCTTGCCTATCTCCTCCGGAGACTTCTCATCCGGGACATAGTAGTCAATCTTGGAGTACTGCTTCTCATTCTTATAGCCCTTTTCAAGGCGAGGGACTATGGTCTTCCAGTTCACATCAACCGATGAGACCCGACTCGGAATCACGTCGTCCATCCCGACGAACGAGAGTTCGTTGTGAACCATATAGCTGCCCTGCGAAAGGACGTATTTCTGCTGGATATATCCTCCCTTCGCGAACGGAAGGCGCATCACCACGGAAGAATCCGTAACCTCCGCTACGTCGAAGACAAACTCCTTCGTATCCACGGACTCTCCGGCGAACACGTTCACGTTGAACTCGCTGGCCTGCGGAGGAATTAGATAGAGTGAGGAGCTGTCATACTTCACATAGTCGGTGAGCTTCACCGAATACGGCTGCGCACCCCTTGTCGTGAAGACAATTTCAAACTTGTCGTTCGCGAGAGTCACCAGCGAGGACTCGGCCTCGCGTGCCTTGGTAAGGTTCTCGTCCTTGTAGGGCTTCAAGGCCGGCTTCGTCGTGCTCAATGTCACTGTAGTCGCGGTGCCGAGAGTGTCCCCCGAAGCGATGCGGTTCAAGGAGTCCAGCGCCATTGCCTCAAGCCTCTCGGCCCTTGCAATCGAATCCAGCTGCGCCTGATACTCCATCTGCTTCTTGTACTGACGCGACTGGTACCATGTGAAGCCGAACATAATCACGCCTATCAGGACGAAGCCGATGATTGTATTTTTAGTTTCTGATGTCATATTTCCATATTACGGGGCGTCTAAAAAGCGGCCTGCGGCGTTGAATGTCTTGTCAAAATCCTCACAACCATTAGGTTGCTGCGGTATTTGACTTCACCATCCGCCTTGCATCCCATCTTTTTATGCATCCCCTATCTTTCTACTGTTTCTTTATATTGTTCCTAAATGCCGTTCTTTACTGCGGTTCCCTGCGGCTCACTCCTGTGTCGTGTCCAGATTTCTGATTTTATCGGCAAGCTTCGCAAGTTCCGCCTTCGCGTCGTCGATGCGGGCGCGCATCTGGTCGATCAGCCCGCCGGAGTTCTTGCCGGCCGTGAAGAAGCCGATGTTGTTCTCGCAGGTGGCGATGTCCTGCTGAAGCTTGGTGAACTTGTCAATCAGCATCTCCTTCTCCGAACGCTGAGGCCTTCCGCCGCGCACGCCGCGCTTCTCCGCGGCAGGCTCGACGCCGAACTTAGCCTTGACGGCAGCCTTGTACGCCTCGGCAACCTTTTCCTTCTCCTTGAACGGGACGAATCCGATTTCCTGCCATTTCTGCCGGAAGTCGGCGAGCGCCTTCGCGTCGGTGTCGACATCCACGTTCTGATATGCCTCAATCTCCTTTATTATGGCCTGCTTCAGTCGGAGATTCCTGTGGTAGTCGTCAGGCCGGACATTATTCTTGTCCCTCTCGGCAAAGAACTCGTCACAGGCGGCACGGAAACGCTTCCAAATCTGCTCGGACTTCTTGTGAGGCACCGCTCCTATTTCCTTCCACTGCTTCTGAAGCTCGATAAACTGCTCGGAAGCCTTCTTCCACTCGGTGCTTGACTTAAGAGCCTCGGCAGCCTCACAGAGAGAAATCTTCTTCTCAAGATTGGCGTTCAGACCGTCCTTGAAATTGGAGTAATATTCCCTCTTCTTCGCATAGAACGCATCACAGGCGGCGCGGAAGCGGTCATATATCTTCTGATTCTCCTTCTTCGAAGCGAAGCCTATCTTCCTCCACTCCTGCTGGATTTCCTCGATTTCCTTGGAAAAGGCATTCCACTCGTTGGAGCTGCCCGCCTCCCTCGCGGCAATCTCCTCAACCTTCTCACAGAGAGCGGTCTTGGCGGCAAGGTTCTCCTCCTGCTTCTTCTTGATGTCCTCGTAGAAGCCCTGATATTTCTTGTTGATTACAGACGTGGCGGCCTTGAAACGGTTCCATATGTCATCCCTGTACTCCTTGGCTACAGGCCCATACTCCTTCCACTGCTCATGCAGCTTCTGAAGTTCCTTGAACGCCTCCACTACATTCTCGTTCTCCGCCAGTTTCTCCGCCGCCTCGCAGAACTTCTCCTTCACCTCAAGGTTCTTCCTGAAGTCGAGGTCGCGGAGCTCGCGGTTAATCTGCACCATGTCATAGAACTGCTCGACATAGAGCTGGTAGGTCTCGTTAAGATTGCGGAACGCGGTGGCCGGCACAGGCCCGATTTCCCTCCAGCGGTTCTGGATTTCCCTGAATGCCGGGAAGGTGGCATTCACGTCCTCCTGCTTCTCCAGCAGGGCCTTCAGGTCTTCGATGACCTTCTGCTTGAGCTCCAGATTGTGCTCGCGCTCCTTCTCCTGCTTCTCGTTGAACTCCGCGCGTTCCTTCTTATATTCGTTATAGGCGGACTTGAACCCTTCCTCGATTGCCGCGAACGGACTCTCTACGGTCTCGACGGCAGCGTCGGCGACATCGGACAATTTCTGCATCGCATCGGCCTTTTCCTTGCCGAGCTTCTTGTAGAATGCCGTCTTAATCATCTCGACGTTCTTCGACATCGTCATCTTCAGGTCGCTCGTGACCGTCTTCTGAAGTTCGGAAACAAGTTCCGCAAGCGTCATGTTCTGATAGTCGGGAGTTTCCTCATCAACGGTCTCCTGTGTCTGAGGAGTCTCCTCTGCACCCGTCCCGGTCTCCGCGACATCCTCTGCGGGCTTCTCCTGAACGGGCTGTTCCACAGCGGCATTTTCCTGAACCTCAGGCTCTACATCCGGGGCGATTGCCTCGGGAATGATCTCTTCACTCATAATTTAGAGAATTAAGTTTATACCCATGGACACGGCGAACCCTCGCGTTCACGCGCGTCCATTCTGCAAATATATGAATATTTGAGTAAAATATGTTATTTTTGTGCCTCAGAAATATGAAAAAAAATAATCTGCCCCGACATTGGGGATCATTTCCGGAAAAAGAGAAACGCAAAAAACTGAATACATTATGAGAATCGACATACTCACCGTCGTCCCCGAACTTCTGGACAGTCCGCTGAGCCATTCAATCGTGGGACGCGCGAGAAAGAAGGGAATCGTGGAAATATATGTCCATGACATCAGGAAATACGGACTCGGCGCTCACAGGAGGGTCGATGACTACAACTACGGGCCCGACGCGGGCATGGTGATGATGGTCGAGCCGATTTTCCGGATGATTGAGGAACTTCGCGCCGAAAGGGAATATGACGATATAATATATATGTCCCCCGACGGCGAGGTGCTGACGCAGGGAATCGCCAACGAACTGTCTCTCAAGGGCAACATCATTCTGCTCTGCGGCCACTACAAGGGCATCGACCAGCGCGTCCGCGACCATCTCGTGACAAGGGAAATCTCCGTGGGGGACTATGTCCTCAGCGGGGGCGAGATTCCCGCCGCCATACTCGCCGACGCCATTGTACGCCTCATCCCCGGAGCCATCTCCGACGAGACCTCAGCCCTGAGCGACTGCTTTCAGGACGACCTGCTCTCCCCTCCTATTTACACCCGTCCGGCCGAGTTCAACGGATGGAAGGTCCCGGACATCCTCCTCTGCGGCGACCCGAAGAAGATTCAGGCCTGGCAGGACGAACAGGCGCTTGAAAGGACACGGCGGCTTCGCCCGCATCTTCTTGAGAAATGAGAATCTGTCTCAAAAACGCGGGACTAATGAAGAAATCTTCAAAAACCGATTCTCAAAACAACCGTTGTCCGAAATTCAAACAGTTTTTTTGCGAAATGTGCGGATTTTTAGATATTTCCGCCATTTTCGGAATAAAAACCTCAATAAAATTTTGTTATTAGAAAATAAACCCTATATTTGCAATGTCTTAAACGAGACGTACGTTTAAGGCCACTCATCTCTTCATGATTTGCGGGATGTCACCACTGACAAATATCCATGTGTCCGAGCGGCACATCGTTGACGTCGCTTATGACTTCCGCCGTTGTGGAGAGCTTGCTGACCACTAATAATTAAAACACTACACTACTAACCGAAACAGCTCGCAGTGATGCGGGCTGTTTTTTCGGAGAGATGACATTTCAAAGCGTCATTCTGAACTTGGATGCAATTTTTCAAAATGTATTTTGAAAATTACGCTAATTTTGCAGAAATATCCAAAATATGGCAACGAAACAACATAGAGACGAGAAGAGGAAAATCATCTATGTCTCTCTGATATTCATAGTGCTGGCGGCGATGTACTTTATGCCCGCCTCGGCGCTCGGACAGACTCTCCCGGAAAAGGTCGTCAGGTTCAGGATCGCCTACCCGGTTGCAGCGCTTGCTCTTTTGGGAGCTTATCTCGGCATGGGATGGAAGTTCGTGCTGGCGTTCCTTTTCTCCTGCACGGGAGACGCGATGGGAGCCTACGGGAGTTTCTTCGGTCAGATGGGATATTTTGCGGCGGCTCACGTCATGCTGATTGGGGCGTTTGCCGAAAGGCTGTGGAAAGGCCGCAAGGAAGTCGCCGGAAAAATCACGGGCAAGAAAGGGGCGACTTCCCAAAACGGCGGCGCGGATGACTTTTGGAACTCCCGGAGCTGGAAAACACTTGTCGGACTGACTGTTGCGGCGGTATTGGCATTTGCGTTCGCGCTAGTCATTCCCAATGTTCCGGAGGCTGCGCTGCAAATCGGGTGCGGTGTCTATGCAGTTCTGATTGCCGCGATGTTCTGGCTTTCGCTGATGCAGCGTTCGCCGCTTTTCGCCGTCGGAGCCGCGCTGTTCCTCATTTCGGACATGATTCTTTCATGGAACAAGTTTGTCGGGCCGGTCACAGGTGAGAAATGGCTGATTATGGTTCCTTACTATCTCGGACAGATGCTGATTTGGCTCGGAGCCGTCGGTTTGATGAAAGCGGAAACAGGGAGCGGCGCCGGGGCGGAAAATATGTCAAGGCAGGAAAATATGTCAAATATGGTAAGCCGCAAAGGCAAACAATAATGCGCGCAAGGGTATGAAGGAAAGGGACATTCCACGGAAGATTGAGGTGAGAGGCGCGAGAGTGCACAATCTCAAAAATATAGATGTCGATGTACCGCTGAACAGAATTGTCGGAATCGCCGGCGTTTCCGGGTCGGGGAAATCATCGCTGGCACTCGGGGTGCTGTACGCTGAAGGGTCGCGGCGCTACCTTGAATCGCTCTCGACCTACACGCGCAGGCGCATGACTCAGGCATCAAAGGCGCTCGTCGATGAGGTTCTCTATGTCCCGGCGGCGCTTGCTATGCACCAGAGACCGGGGATTCCCGGCATAAGAAGCACTTTCGGCACCGGAACGGAACTGCTGAACAGCCTGAGGCTTATGTTCTCACGGCTTGCAAGTCACCGCTGTCCGAACGGGCACTATCTTGAGCCGTCGCTGAAAGTGGCCGCCGGGCAGGAACTCATCTGTCCGGTGTGCGGGGAGCATTTCTATGCACCGTCTGCGGAGGAACTGTCGTTCAACAGTCAGGGAGCCTGCCGGACCTGCGACGGTACCGGAACGGTGCGGACAGTCGATGAGAGCACGCTTGTGCCGGACGAAAACCTCACTATTGATGAAGGGGCGGTCGCTCCGTGGAACACGCTGATGTGGTCGTTGATGACCGATGTATGCCGTGAGATGGGAGTGCGCACCGATGTGCCTTTCAAGGACTTGACACCGAAGGAAAGGGACATTGTCTTTCATGGGCCGGCCGAGAAGAAGCACATATTCTACCACTCGAAGAACAGCAATCAGGCCGGCGAGCTGGACTTCACCTACTACAACGCCGTCTATACCGTCGAGAACGCCCTCGCCAAGGTCAAGGACGAGAAGGGGATGAAGAGGGTGGAGAAATTCCTCCGCACTGATGTCTGCCCGGACTGCGGCGGGACAAGACTCTCGGACGCGGCGCGTGCCCCGAGGCTGCGCGGGATTTCACTGGCTGAGGCATGCACGATGACGCTCACGGAACTCGCGGGATGGGTGCGCGGGGTGCCGGATTCATTGCCCGAGGAAATGAGACCGATGGCAGAAAGCATCTGCGAGTCCCTCCTCGACACGGCAAAGAGGCTGCTCGACCTCGGAATCGGCTACCTGACGCTCGACCGCAGCGCCGCCACGCTCTCCACCGGAGAAAGGCAGCGGATGCAGCTCGCGAGGGCTGTCCGCAACAGGACGACCGGAGTGCTCTATGTGCTTGACGAGCCGTCCATCGGACTGCATCCGGCCAACATCGTGGGACTCACCGGCGTGATGAACGACCTGATTGCAGACGGGAATTCTGTCGTGCTCGTTGATCATGACACGCAGATTCTCAAGGAATCCGACTGGATGATTGAGATGGGGCCCGGAGCCGGCGCCGACGGCGGTCAGGTGATTGCGCAGGGAACGGTTGAGGAGATAGAGAGCAGCCCGGTCTCGCGGATAGGGCCGTTCCTTTCGGGAGCCGCATCGGTGACGGTCGGAAATGAGTGTACGGCGGGAACCGGAACTGCACAAAACGACCATTTATCAGGAGCCATAAAAAGCGTCTGCGGAGCTAATGCCGAGAAAAGTGGCTTGCACAATACTGGTAACAATGACCTCTTCGCCAAGGGCACAATCGCGATGCGTACGGCCGCGATTCACACGGTGAAGCCGCTTGAGGTGCGGATCCCCAAAGGCAGGCTGACGGTCGTGACCGGAGTTTCAGGCTCGGGAAAGACGACTATGGTGCTGGAAAGCCTCATTCCGGGGCTTCAGGCAAAAATCGGCGGAGCCAAACTTCCGGACCATGTCCTTGACATCGCGGCAGACGGAATAAGGCAAGTAAAGCTGATTGACGCCTCCCCTATAGGAATCAACGTCCGTTCCACAGTGGCGACCTACGCCAATGTCCATGACGAGCTCCGCAAGGTCTTCGCCAAGACTCCGGACGCGAAGAAATGCGGCTACAAGGACGGCGACTTCTCCTACAACACCGGCAAGCTGCGCTGCCCGACCTGCGACGGGACGGGAGTCATCAGCCTTGACGTCCAGTTTCTTCCGGACGTGAACATCCCCTGCCCCGACTGCCGGGGGTCACGGTACTCAAGGCAGGCCGGACTCGTGCACCGAGAGAACGCCGCCGGAGAAAGGCTCTCGCTTCCGGAGCTTATGGACATGGACATCAATCATGCAATCGATGCCTGCGCGGACCTCAAGATTGTGAGCCAGAGGCTGAATGTGCTGAAGGATTTGGGTCTTGGCTATCTCACTCTCGGAGAGGAGACACCGAGCCTTTCAGGAGGCGAGGCTCAGCGGCTCAAGCTGGCGAGCGAGATGGGACGCGGTCAGGAAGATTCGGTCTTTGTCTTCGACGAGCCGACCATAGGCCTGCATCCGGCCGACGTTCAGACGCTTCTCGGCGTGTTCCGCAGGCTAATCGCCCGAGGAGCCACGGTCATCGTCATAGAACACGACCTCGACGTCATCCGCAGCGCAGACTACATCATCGACATAGGCCCGGGCGGCGGCGCCGAAGGCGGCTCCATTGTCATCTCCGGCACCCCGGCCGAGGTCCGCGACTGCCCCGACAGCATGACGGGAAGATTTATGTAAAAAGTTTTTGCGTAACGATTTATTTTAGTACCTTTGCATCGGGTAAGTCATGCACGACCAGCTCCCTCTGAATTCTCCCAGGGCCGGAAGGCAGCAAGAGCAGGAGGTTGTAGCGGTGCGATGTATGTAGCTTACCCTTTTTTGTCGGCAAAAAAGGGCAAGCTACGACCTCCTACCCCCAGTCGGCTTTCGCCGACAGCCCCCGGGGGCACACGGCCTACATTTCATTGCGGCCGGCGACTCCATTCCTCCGTTACACTCCGTCAATGCGTCGCGGCGGCTCTTGCCGCCTTGTCGGCAAAAAAGGGCAAGCTACGACCTCCTACCCCCAGTCGGCTTTCGCCGACAGCCCCCGGGGGCACACGGCCTACATTTCATTGCGGCCGGCGACTCCATTCCTCCGTTACACTCCGTCAATGCGTCGCGGCGGCTCTTGCCGCCTTGTCGGCAAAAAAGGGCAAGCTACGACCTCCTACCCCCAGTCGGCTCAATTTATTGAATAATTGCTTATCTTTGCGCCGTTTTTATCATATTATTTTATAATGAAAAAGATTTTGACACTGATGATTCCGGTTCTTGCGTTGTGCGGGTGCGGACAGAGCAGGCCTGCGGTGCCGGGGATTGACCTCGCGGACCTCGACGAAAGCGTTTCTCCGAAGGTGGATTTTTACAAATATGCCACGGGAGGATGGCAGAAGAACCACCCGCTGAAGCCCGAGTATGCCCGGTACGGCTCGTTCGACATCCTCGGCGAAAACAACGAGAAGAGGCTCAACGAGCTGTTCCAGTCCATGAGTTCGCTCAAGGCGGCTCACGGCACGGTCGAGCAGAAGATTTCAGACCTCTACAAGATGGGGCTCGACTCGCTCAGAAGGAATGAGGAGGGCGCGGCTCCGCTTATGCCCTACATCGACGGGATTCTCGCCATCGCGGACAAAGATGCGCTCGTCCGGGAGATTGCGGCGATGCACCTCGCGTCAGACAGCCCGTTTTTCGGAACTTATGTGATGGCGGACATGACCGACAGCGACAGCAACATCCTCTACATGAGCCAGTCCGGACTTGGTATGGGCGACCGTGACTACTATGTCAATGGCTGCGACCCGAAGCTGAAGGCCGGCTATCTGGCATTCCTTACCAAGGTTCTTGAACTCGCAAGGCTTGACAACGCGGAGGGACGTGCCGGCGACGCTATGAAGGTCGAGGATGCCCTCGCGGAGGCCTCGTGGACGAGCGTGGAGTGCAGGGACATGGAGAAGCAGTACAACCCGACCACATTCACGGAACTCGACGCAGAATATCCGAACCTCAACCTCGCCGGCTATTTCGAGGCTCTCGGAGTGAAGCCGGAGGGCAAGATCGTCGTCACGCAGCCGTCATTCTTCAAGGCTCTTGACGGAATTTTCGCGTCCGAGAATGTCGAGGTGCTGAAAAACTACCTGCTCGCCCAGCTGGTTCAGGGAGCCTGCGGCGCTCTGAGCGACGACTTCTACAACGCGAGCTTCGACTTCTTCTCCCGTCAGATGGCAGGCGTACAGCAGCAGAGGCCGCGCTGGAAAAGGGCGATGTCCGTTCCGAATTCCCTGCTTTCGGAAGCCGTGGGCGAAATGTATGTGAAGAAATATTTCCCCGCGAAGGACAAGGAAAGGATGGCGAAGATGGTGGCCAACATTCAGGCCGCGCTTGCCGAGCACATCGACTCGCTCGACTGGATGAGCGACGAGACCAAGGCCAAGGCACACGAGAAGCTGAACGCCTTCACCGTGAAAATCGGCTATCCCGACAAATGGAAGGATTATTCATCGCTTGAGGTCGACCCGTCAGCAAGCTATTATGAGAACATCCGCCAGGCCGCGCTGTGGTCCGTGCAGGACAATCTCACCCGTCTCGGGAAACCGGTCGATAAGTCCGAGTGGCTCATGAGCCCGCAGACCGTGAACGCCTACTACAACCCGGCGACGAATGAAATCTGCTTCCCGGCAGCGATTCTCCAGCCTCCGTTCTACAACCCGGACGCCGACGACGCGGTGAACTACGGGGCAATCGGAGTGGTGATTAGCCACGAGATGACTCACGGATTCGACGACCAGGGACGTCTGTTCGACAAGGACGGAAACATGGCCGACTGGTGGACTGCGGAAGACGCAGAAGCATTCAAGGCCAAGACTGCGGTGCTTGTGAAGCAGTTTGACGAGGTAGAGGTTCTGCCCGGCGTTCATGCCAACGGGGCGCTTTCCCTCGGAGAGAACATCGCCGACCACGGCGGACTCCGCATTTCATACACGGCGCTCCAGAACTCGTTCAAGGGGCATCATCCCGCTCCGATTGACGGATTCACCGCCGAACAGAGGTTCTACCTCGCCTACGCCAAGGTCTGGGCCGACAACATCACCGATGAGGAGATTGCCCGCCGCACCAAACTCGACGTGCACTCGCTCGGCCGCAACCGCGTGAATGTGACGCTCCGCAACCTCGACACCTTCTTCGACGCCTTTGACATCAAGGAGGGCGACCCGATGTGGAGACCGGTGTCCGAGCGGGTCATCATCTGGTAGTACGGGGCTTCATCCCCTAGTTTCAGCTGCTTAGTTTCAGTTTATTTTGAACGCTGATAAAAAGCGAGAAATCCTCTTGCGCGACATCATAGCGCAAAGATTTCTCGCTTTACTTTGTTCGCTCGAAATGACACGCTGTCAGAACAGCGGCTCCACAGGTTCGCGGTGGTCGGGGTCGAGGAGTTCGGAGCGGAACTTGAGGCGGGCGAAGTTGAGTTTGTTCAGATCCACCACGCGGATGTGGCTGTTGAACATCGTGCGGATGTAGATCTTGCGTCCGCTCAGGTCGGTGGCGGTGGTGAACTGGGTCGCGGACGGGATGTCCGGAGGGGTGACGCCGGCGGCTGTCTGGACGCCTATCGGGAGGTCAAAGTTGTTCAGGATATGGAAGGCCTGGATGACGGTTCTGTCGGCATCGGGGAGCTTCGGGGCAGTGGTCTGGAAGAATGCTGCGCGGACAAAGCGGGACGGAGGCGTGAAGTCGCCCGGAAGTCCGAGCATTCCGCTGCCGCCGCCGAAGGAGTGGAGTTCAAGGCTGCCGACGGTGTTTTCCGTGACGGCACCGGACTTGAGGTTCACATAGTTGTTCAGGTTCGTGAGCTGCCAGTCAAACGAAGGGGAGTTAGTGAGGACTCCGAGCGTGTTTTCATAGAACACGCATTTTTCGCCGATGATTTCCAGCACGACCTGACGGCCGGACGGGTCCGCGAATCTCCAGTGGGCAGTGGAGGCGCGAGGGTCGATGTTGTGGACGTGAACCGCCTCCACGGCCTTGATGACCTCATCCACCGTTGAGCAGCAGCCGAGGATATACGGAACAAGCTGAAGATCCGCGATGCTCGATTCTTTCAGCGAAGGACAATAATCCTCATATTTCCCATATCCCGGGAAATAGAAAAGTCCTGCGGAAAGCCCCTCCTCGTTCAGTCCCTCAACGATGAACTCCGCCTGCTCGACGGCGAAGCCCACATAACCATACTGTCCGGAGAAGGCTCTCCCCTGCCCTCCTCCCGGCACGATGGAATGCCAGACGTGATTCCGTGGAACGATGACATAGCGGTTGTGGTTGTCATTCACGGCCCATTCTATTGTCCGGGCCGTCACCGTGCTTCCGTCCGCAGCCTTGAGCGTGATGCCCGTGCAGGCGGAACTCCGTGCAGAAAACGCCACTGCGGCCGCTGCGGCCAACATAATGGCTAAAGTTTTGTGTTTCATAAGATTATGTGGTTTACACTACAATCTTTCGGCGGCGCAAATTCCATGCCCTAAGACAAATTGGCCGGGATGGAGGGCGGTGTCCCCGTTTCGAGAAAGTCCGTCAGGGCATTACCGTAGCCCCCCCCGAGAGCGAAATCAGTTGGAGAAGGTGACGGTTGAGAGCCCGTCGCCGAACTCGAAATATTTGTTCTGAACCCAGACGGTGGTCGCGGAGGCGGACTTGGTCGTGAGGAAGGCGCAGGGAACAATCTTGTGGGAATTGTCGGAGGTGGAAGCCATGGACATATAGTCCCCGTAGGTGAGGGATTTCGTGAATCCGAAGGAACGCTTCCCGGAGTTTATCATGGACTCGCCGTACCATGTGGACATATAGCCGCTGCGCCATTCATCGCCAGAAAGGGACGCATTCGGGGCGATGCTGTTGTCCTCCGACTCTATCCGGAAATCGAGCGGGAACAGGGACTCGCGCAGACCCGTGGGCAGGAGGATGTTCAGAGTGAACTGCCGCGAAAGACCGGACTGGACGGTGGCGGGGCACCGGAAACGGAAAGTGTAGGGGTTGCGGACACGGAAAGTGACGCTGCGGGCAATCTTCACGTTCATGTTCGACCCCGGGTCGTAAAAGATGACCGTCTGTGACTTTTCCTCATCCTCCGGGAGCTGCGGGCTTATGGTGACGTGCCTCCATCCGTCCGACGAATCCTCCGATGTCCACGACCTTATCACCGTTCCGCCGGCGGTGAGCGGGCGTTCCGTGGAGCGGTCGAAAGTCAGAATATCGCCGTTGTCGGCGACTGTCGGGGCGTCACGCCAGTCGGGGATGTATCTGTAGCGGAAGCTGAAATCCGACGAAGAGACGACCGTCGTGTCGGTGTAGCTGACATAGAGACGGCTCGAACCGTCGGAAATGTTTATGATGTCCTGAGTCACCACCGAAGAGATGAAGTTGTTCGACGCGGGCGCGGCCGCCGCCTCGGCTGCCGTGGGGTAGCCGTCGGAAGTGCAGGAGATGATGCTGGCGCTGTAGATGAAATTGCGTAGGATGTTGTAGTACTCGGCAACCCCGGCGGTCCCCGAGCGCACGAAGTCAATCTTATAGTAGGTGTCCGGATGGCCGGCATAGCTGCCCCGGACGATTATCGCGGTGTTTGTCTCGTCGTTGGAGAACGGCCGCTCATAGAGATGCTTCACGCTCATATCGTAGGTCAGCGAGGCAGCGTCAGTGGCGACAATCTGAGTCCCTGCCGGCAGGAAGCCGCCGAATCCCACATCCGACACCCCGTCGTAGGAGGAGGAAAGCTCCGCATATGAGCGGCTTGCCCAAGGATTGTTCCCGAAGCCGTCCCCTGCTGAATCCGTGGTTTCGTAGGCCGCGAACGAGTTCACGCTCATCACGCACGGGGCAACGCAGCCCCGGTCCGGAACATTCCAGAGGGCATATCCCGAAATCTCGAAGTCATCCGTCCGTGAAGAAACATCGACCCGCGCGAAATTTCTCACGAGCGGAATCTTCGTAATGCGCGAAAGCCCCTCCTCCGACATCTCGTCAAGGCTCTCCGGTATGCCGTCTTCAAGCACGATTCTCTGCCAGTACGCATCCTGTCCGTCAGAGACCGTAAGCTGACGCATGACATAGTACTCGGTGCCGTAGGAGACGGGACTGGAATCGAAGTCATAGTTCGCGACAAGGTGGATTATCCTCGGATTCGGGCTTGCCTGAAGCGTCGCCCGGAAACGGTACTCGGTGTTCATGTCCGTGCCGAACGCATCCGGTTCTACAGGTTCCGCCTCCCTGCATTCGACGAAAAACCCCTGTTCGTCGAAGACCAGCAGATGAAGCGAGGATATGCCTTCGGACGAAAAGGAACGTGTCCTCAGAACATCCGCCTCGAGGACACTGACTGAAAACACCAGTCCGCCTCCACGATTCTTCGTTTCCGGGAAATCGAGTCTTTCGGAACATCCGAGAACGACGAAAATCATAAAGAGGGGAAATACGCTCCGACGGAGTCCCCTCATATAATGACGGAGTTTCCTTATCATATAATGTGATATGAACATATATCCTCTCAGCGTGTATTCTTTCATCGTGCACTGTCTCCCCATGTGAACGTCGTCTTGCCGCAGCGGTCCGTCCAGTACCATTCGTCATAGACGCAGCGGACAGGGCTGTTTGAAGTCGTGGAATTGCCTCCCGGACTGTAGGCACGGCCGTCGCTTGCCCAATAGTAACTCGTGGAAGTCAGCAGTACCGGAATCTTGCCGCCGTCCGCGAGCATCACCATGTATTCAATCTCGGCCTTGGTCGGAATCCGCCATCGCCCGGCCGGGTAACCGTCCTCCTGATAGCCGGCGCAGCGCTTCTGGGCGTCGGAGTAGGACAGGGTGAAGCTTACCCCGTAGGACGAGGCTATGCGGAAAGACGGCGCAATCATGTTGTTAACCCTTGTCCCGTTGTTGTCAGCCGGGTAGTAGTAGCGGAGCTGCCTGCGCGTGCCGTCGGTGGCCGTGACCGTTGTCCACGACTCACGGTTCCAGCCCCAGCCGGAGAATGTCGGGACCGAGATGTTATCCGTCCTCGGGTCTCCTATTATATAATTGGAGCCGGCAGGAAGCGAACTGACCGTCACCACATACATATACGGATCCTGATTGGTGTCGGTGTATTCACCCTGATAGACATATTTCCAGTCGTGTGACTGCCCATAGTATCCCTGATTCCCGTTGATAATAACATACCCGTTGTCGCCGCCGTAGCTGCTGTTCCCGCTCGTCCCGCCGTTAGGATTTCCCGTGCCGGAATTGAGGTCGGCGACGACATAAAGCGCGGGATACTGAATGACGGTCAGAGTTTCCTCGAAATCGGGGTCGTCCTCGTGCTGGATGGTGAAACTCAGTTCGTAGGCCGAGACATCATAGTCCGCCCTGTAGTCATTGATGAGTTCGTGGGTAAAGACCACGCGGCTGTTTTCCGAATCATTGACAACGCTGTACTTGGACGGGGACACGACCACATTGCCTTCCGGGACATAGCCCGCGGTCGGCGCGAGGTTGGTGGTGGTCAGCGACGCGGAGACAATCCTGACCGGATGGGACGTGAAATACGGGATGGAAATGGAGTTGGTGTTATGCATCCCGTAGGCGTTGCGATCGACCATGAGGTAGCGGTAGCGCAGCAGCTCGGCCTCGGTACGCACGGTCTCGTTTCCCCATGGAAGGATTGTGTATGACGGGGTTATCTCAGTAGGACGCTCCGGATCCCCGCTGCCGAGTATGCTCACGGAAAGGCGTATGCGGTACCATGCGTTGCGGTCGAGCCGCCGCGCAACGGAGTTGAACGGGACGGCATAGTAGCAGGTGAAAATCCTGTCCTGCACTCCCCCTTCGTCCGTGTGCCGCCAAGGGACGGAGAGGAGGATGTACGGAGCGTCGCCATCCTCTTCGGAGGCCCACTCGCTGAAAAGGGACCACCACGGCATCTCGTGAGTCCATCCGACGCTGACACCGCCCTCCGTCGCGGGCAGCAGGCGGCGCGGGCGGCCGACATAGCTGAACCCGCTGCCGCGCCTGTCGCCGTAGCTCATGTCGGAGGCAAGGAAGCCCCTGTTCACACCGTTCACGAAGGCCGCGTACATATTCTCCGTGTCCGGAGTCCAGTTCTTGTCCTCTATGTCGGCGTTGTTCACAGAGCTGACATAGAACGAAATCTTGGAGGCCGAACGGAACATCTGTACATCCCCGCCGGAAAGCGTCCCGAGGGCATCGTTCCGCACGACTTTCCCCTCTCCGAACATGGCGAAGCACTCAGGAACATTCCCATAAGGCTCCGAGTCCCCGGCCGGTCCGAAGTCCGCGCTTATGACGGTCTGACGCAGGTCGTTCACAGTCGGAGCCGAAGGCAGGGACAGATCGGCGTCATCGGAACCGCCCGAAGCGTCAGAGCCGGAAATGTTCGCGACGGCACAGACACGGCAGCTGCTCATCGTCGGGAAAAGCGTCCGCACCAAAAGCCGGCTCATGGAAAAGCGCACCGAGACCTTGCCGGCGAGAGGGTCGGCGACCAGTCCCTGCGTTCCCCCGGTCACCGCGCCGGAATTGGCCGCGCTCGCATAAGAATCCGTCGGCCAGGCAAAAAGCGCGGGAGCGTCGTCGCCGGAGTCTGCGGCGTAGAAATAGAGTCTGAAGCTGTCGATGCGGTTCTCGTTCCATCTGTCCTCACCGTATTCCGTGGCCTTGGTCTGCCCGAAGTCGCCCGTGCCCATGGAAAGAACAAACTCGTAATCGTCCGCATACGCAGAGCCATCCGTCTCCTTCACACAAGAGGCGAATACCACCGCAACAGCGAGCAACACAAGTATGTTCTTCATATGAACATTCATATCCCGGCTTTCTTCTAATCCTTAACCAATATGTACGGCCCTCCGAGCGCGTCGGTTGCCGCGAGGTTCACATTTCCGTATGAGGCATATATGACGACCTTAGCAGTGCCCACCGTGCCGGGGGCCTGGGCGATGCTGAGCGTGACCGGAGCTCCATCGACTATGCCTTCCGCATAGTCCGCCAGCGTGCCGTCCGCATGACGGAACTTGAAATGGTCCAGGTCGCCGCTCTTTTCCTCGAACACGGCATACCATTTCGCGCCGAGAGGGGTCGCGATGGTGAAGCTGCACACGAGGTCTCCGGCCGTGCGGGCAATCACCCTCTTCCCCGAAAGGACGTGGTTGTCGTCTGTCCAGACAATCTTCGAGCTTATGCCGACGGACTTTGTGTAGTCGTAGTCGAACTCGCTGACGCTCCACGGCTGCGCCACAAGGTTCAGGGACAATTCATGCCCGTTTACGCTGTCGATGGTGTAGCGATAGACGTGATTCCGCAGGAGATTGAAGCGCAGCCCGGTGTCGGCGACGGAATAGTCCCGGAAATTGATGGTGTATGTCCGGTCGATGCCGCCGAACTTCACGGCGATGGCGGCGCAGTCGGTGCGGGCATATCCGTAAGTGTCCATATTCCTGTACTCCGGGACATAAATGCACCATTGGGCGCCGGACTCGTCAGGCAGGAGCGGAAGGGAGCCGTCGTCGGGAGAGTCGTTGTCCTCGGAATTGTTGTAGAGATGCGTGGAATGGTCATGACTCCAGTTCTTCGTGTCATCGAGCATATCCAGCGGAGCGGCCGCCCCATAGCGGTTATAGCGGACGAGGGAAACTGAGGATATGCTCTCCTCCAGCATGGCGCCGCCGCGGACGATGACCTTTGAAATCGAGCGGAGCAGGTCTATGCGTCCGAGATAGGCGGCGACGCCCGCGCTGAAGAAGAGCGGCACGCTGTAGGTGCGTATGCCGTACATCGGAATCGGCGTGGTTTCAGACGGCGTGAACGGAGCGCTGTAGCGGTACATGGACCAGTCCGCGCGGCAGACGTCGTCGATGGTCGTCACGCCCTCCTCAAGACCGGACGGAGCGGACGGCCAGTTGGCGAGCACCACGACCTTAAAGCCTGTCGTCGGCGGAGAGGCAATCGGGCCGCGCAGAGTCCATTCCTGAGGATAGAGGCTGCCCGAGACAGGAAGAACCTCCTCTGGCACGAACTCGAACATGAAGCGGTCGTCAAGTCCGAAGAAGAGGATGTGGAGCCCGTTCCGGACATCTATGTAGTTTTCTCCTCCGGAGCCGTCCTCATCAGTCTCGACTATGGCACGGGTGGCGGTAGGGAGTGCGGCGCCCCCGCCGGTGCATGAGACGGCACGGGTGACGGCTGAATCATTGAAGGTGGCGGCAATGTGGAGGCTGAGCTGCGGAAGGGACGGCTGCGGCTGTCCTGCGTCGCTGTCCAGACCACGCGAGCAGGCGGCAAGGCTCAAAACCAGAGCCGCGACAGCCAACCCGGCGCGAATCATGGCCAAGACCCCCGTCGTCACCATATTATCCCCAAACCATCTCACTACTCAATACTTTATAAATCTGAGGCAGTTTATTTTTTCACGTTTCTATACATCATATCCTATGACATTTTCACACATCACATTCAATGACCAGTCACCGGTTCCGTCCGGGCCACTCCTCATCATCGTTCGTCCGCATTTTCAGAGACTCGTATTCTGAACCACCACCTTCCACGACAGGATGTTTATCTGGAGGCTCTCCCAGCGGTCATCCCCGTTCAGAAAGAGCACCAGCTCCATCTCGTCCTGCCTGTCAAGGAACTCCTGTTCGGGAATGTCCCGAGCCGAGGCTCCGCGCACAAGCAGCGCGTAGTCAATCAGGGGAACGGAGAAAATCTCCGCGCCGTCGGACTTTTTCCTAAGATGCAGCCTCGGACTGTTCCCGAGCACCATCCGTCCGGTGCCGAGTTCGGCCACCACAATGCCCCTCTCCCCCGAAGCCCTTGTCGCCGGCGAACCTGTCACCGAAGTCTGCCCGAAGTTCTCCGAAGCCCTCACGAAACTCTCCGAGGTCCGCACGGAACTTTCAGAAGCGACTGAGACCCCGGCTAAGGAGACCGTTCCGTTCTCCACCGACCACGCCCTGTACTCCACCGCGCCGCCCGGAACAAGGCTGTTGTCCCAGTCCATACGGCCGTTGTCACAGCTGATGAATATGTCAAAGTCTGCCCCGTCTATGGGCATATCAGCAATCTGCTGCACCACAAGCTTAACGCTCTTCGTATCCTTGGTCAGCCCGACCTCCGCCACGACGGTACCCTCGTCCGCAGTGAAATCGACATCGGAGGCGTAGCCGTGGTAAAGCGCGTCGAGCCGACCGTCAACGAATGCCGTTCCAGAGCCGTCTGTCCCGCTGCTGTTCAGCGCGCAGCCCAGTCCGTCCCGGCTTTTCGAGACGCCGGGCTTCCACGAGCCGCCGTCCCCGGAGCCGCACCAGGCGAGAAGGCCGTACCTTCCCGGAGGCACGTCAACGCCCATAGTCCAGTCCTTCCCGGCAAGCGCCTCCCCGCTCTCGCTTCCCGACCAGACGACTTTCCCGTCGGCGTCGAGGACATTGAGCGTCACGCGCCGCACCTCATGGGCGAAGGCATCCGCATGACTGAGGTTCATGTCGTAGCGGAATTTCACCCTGTAGTGCACGGAACAGTCGCCCTCCGGGTCGAATATGAGACCGCACGAAGAGAGCATTCCGCAGAGCAAGGCCCAGCAGACGCATATTCCCGATATTCTCCTCTTTCTTGTGGACAACATATTCCGTAAGTCTTTTTCTTTGCAGCCGCCGGAGGTAATCAGCCCCCGGCAGCCGAACCATTATTATATATAATAAGCCTGATTCCGAGGCATATTATCCGTTAAAGTTTAGAGGTCAACAGTCTGATTGACGACCTTCCATGAAAGGATGTTAATCTGGGCGCCGACATTGTAGTTGGTGTTGTCCTCGTCGTTCGGAATGATTTCCTCGTCAGGATCGAACACCGCATTTCCGATGTGCTCGATTTTGTTTATGGTGACATTATAGAAATGGTTGCGGACAATTCCGTAGTCTGCCTCAGGATATTGATAACCGGCATCCTTATAGGTTTTTCCGGAGTTCCGCAGATGTTCGATAGGGATACTGTAGTACATCATACCGTCTTTGTATAATGAGCAGCGTGTGTTCTGCCGAAGTCCCGTACCGTTAATCATAGTGTTGGCTACGGCCACTGTGATTTCCGTGAAATCCGCCGCTGACGTACCTGTACCGGTGTGCCTATAGTATTTCTCTGTAGTTCCGGAAAGGTCCTTAAAGGTAAGGTAAGCCTTGCCGTCACCGGCATTGTTCTCCACGAAGTACTCCTTGGTGACCATACGGAATGCAGCCCCGTCAGAAGACACCCAAGGGATGTAGGCTGCGGAATTGGCCAGATGATATTTCTCAAGCACTCTATCCTTGTAGTTGTCCTCTGTGTACAGCGTGCCGTCGAAGAGCGCCAGAGACTGGGCATTTCCTGAAGCATCGGTGACTATTGTCTTGAGGAGCACGCAGGTAACGGTGCTATTGACATTTTCTGTGCTGAGCACACTTGTCACATTGGTATTCTCACGGCAATAGGCCGATTTCCCGGGAGCTACAGAAAGGCCGTCATAACCGACATAAGACAAAGTGGCTGTGGCTGCATTATAATTTTTGCTCGGCGTGGATGTCGAGTTAAGGTAACTGTCAGGGTAGGTTCCATTGCCGTAGTTGGTGGACTTACACCAATAGCTTCGGAAATTAGCGGCGTCATTCCACTCAAATGGAGAGAATGTCCAGTCGGACTGAATTACCTTATAGAGGTATTCATTCTTTGCCGTAGCATTGAGCCCCCATCCTATTACTTTCGTGTAAAGTTCGGTAGGGGTCGATGTTCCGTTGATATGGTACGAGCCTATGCTCGTCTTGTTTTCAGCATCAAACGCGGTTCCGAGGTTCAGCTGAACTTTGGCGGCAAGACGCTCGACATAAGCAACAACCGGGTGAGCAACTGCGCCCTCTTCGCTGTCCTGGAAATTCTCCGGCACGAGCGCGGTGGTATAGAACTGCGTGACCCCAGGCTCAGCAAAAGAGGAGGAGGTCATAACGAAATTCGTCCAATCGGCCTGCGAGTTCGTGCCGACTGACGCAATAGCCTCGACAATCTCCGCCGACACGTCTTTCAACGGCTTTCTCTCGAGATTATTAGCAAATGCGCCTCCATTGAGAATCACGACCATGAGCTTGGGATAGTTTTTCGATTTGAGCCCCTTGAGCACGACTGTCGAGTTCCCTTTCCACTCAACGTCGTCTGAAGTTCCGATGCCGGTGCCGGAAGATGTTCCTGATGCGGACTGCGACACATGAGTGACATATGAACCGTCGGCATTGTAGAAAAAGAAATCCGCCGAGTTTACGACCTGCTCGTCCGCCGTGCCGTAGTAGAACGGATTTGTGTCGTCACCGACCGCCCTCGTGGTCAGTCCCTTGTCGGCGTATGCTATGCGGATGTTCATGTACGCCTCGTCGGTACGGAAAACGCCGCCGTCAGCCGGAGCCGCCTCCTTGTTGCAGGAGACAAGCGCAGTGAGCGCAAGTCCTGCCAGAATGATTCTGTCTGTTTTCATAAAATATGTTTAAATTATATTGTGTTTATTGTCCCGAATTTTCCGATTCAATGTGCCCGGACTATCTCAACCCGCCCGACGACATACTCAACCCTATATTCCGTCCTCCGCAGCTTCGGGAAGACATTCTCTATGATAAATCGCGCATCCTCCGGCCAGTTCCTGCGAATCAGCTTTTCCTTCGCGTCCGGAGACAGGCCCTCGTCTCGCGCCACGGCAAGGATTTCCTCCGCATGAGGCAGTCCGCAGGCCTCCAGCCAAGAGATGAAGCCGTCCCAATCCTCAGGGACGGAAGAGGAGACGACGACTCCCGGAGCGAAATCGAAGAGCGTCCTCACATAGTCGCGGATGGTGGCGGTACGTCTTTCGGCAAGGTCGGCATTGCGTCTGTAGCCGCCTTCGGGAGAGGCGTAGCCGGTAATCCGGATTTTCGTCACGGTGACTCCCGCGCCGGCACGAAGCGAGTCTATGGTGGAGTGTATCTTCTCCATTTCCCGGAAATTGTTGCCGTAGGTCAGATCGACTTCGGTGCGGTTGAGCCGGAAGTCAATGTCGGCACGGCCGCTGATGGCATAGACACGCCATTCCTCCGTCTCCTCCGGGGCAGTTTCGCCCAGGGTCGTGTCCTGAGGCTGCGGAATGGACTCCCGTCTGTCCGCACGGCATTCCGGTTCTTCCGAATGCGCGGCAAGGAGCGGCGAAGGTTCCAGGCTGTCGATGCGTTCGGAGACAGCCTCGCCGCAGCAGGCATATTCCCGTGTCCGCAGCATAAGCGAGCAGCCGTCCATCCACGGTTCATATCTTACCCACGCGATGTATGGCAGAGAGTCGGCAAGCCCGCGCCCCGCACGGAGGGATTTCTCGTCGTGCCCGGAAATCATCCCGTCGCCCATCCTGCGGTAGTAGAACCACCTCTGCCGTCCATATATGCCGACAGAAGGGAGCGCGAGGGAGTCCGTCTCCCCGACAAGGCATGGCGTGAAGAGAACCGCACGTGACCTTTTCAGATTAAGGTCGGAAAGTCGCAGCTGCATACCCACTCGGAGACGGCTGCCGTCCCGCTCCACGCTCAGGCTGTCCGCCCTCGAAGAAGCTTCCACAACCGCCTTGGAAGCCGCTTTTGCAGCCGCGCCGCGCACGGCGACGCTGTCCGTACAAAAAACCGGATTCCCCGCACGGGCGGAAAGCGAGGCGGACGGAAGCGTCATCAGCAGGATTATCCGAAATATGTCGATGATTCTGTTCTTCATGGTCGGAATAAGCTTAAAAGAGATAGACTAAACTGACGGCGAACTTCGTGGGTCCGAAATAGTGGTGTCCCCGGTTCTCTTCGATTTTCTTTCCGCATCCCGCGCACCTGAAAGTGTCGTAGCCGGCATAGACCCAGCCGATTCCGCCCTCAAGCTCCAAGTTCCAGTGTTCGTCGAGGACAAAGGCGTGGCCGTAGCCCGCCCCAAGCCCGACAAGCCAGCCCTGATAGCGCCGGTCGCGCAGGGACGAGAAATCGGTGCCGGGAAGCTTAAGCGAAGTGTCAATTCCTCCGGCGTTGAACTGCCCGCCGACAAGATGCATCGCCAGAAAACTGCCCGCCCACGCGTCGCAGAACCAATAGCGGGCTTCGGGCTGAACAAGCCAGTGCTTGACACGTGCATTCCCGGAGAATGTCCAGGGATTGAGATTTCCGGAAATGTCGAGAGTCCATTTAGGGGCAAGACGGAACTCGGCACCGGCGTTGAATGTCGTGGTGAAGTCGTATAGAAGATTGGATTTGACCGCTGCAGTCTGAGAGCCGCAGGTCAGTGAAGCACTGAAAAAGGCGGTAAGAAAGCAGATTATCCCCCGCAGAGTATGTTTCAGACCAGCCACGCGCATTCCGACGATTCTCCCGCGAGGAGAGGGCGCAGAATGCCGTAACTCTCTGATTAGCCGTCTATCACATACCCCCCCCCACTGGTTGCGGAGGGAGAATACGACAGCGGCACTGACGATGCCACTAATAATAAACATACATTTCCGTTTTTGCAAACCTCGGCAAAATTAGACCCGATTTTCCTTTCCCGCAAGCGATTTTCTCCGGACACCGCCTGTTTTTCCGAAGATGAAACCGCATGAGCCCGGCAAAATCAAAAATTTCCGATTTTGAAACAACTAAGCCGATGACAGGAGAATCTTTTCATCAAGTTGTCCAACGCAGCAGATTGCCCCAACGGCTCCAGCAAGCTGAGATGGCGGAGGCGGAAGAAAGGATAAAAAAATGTCACCCTACGATGAAGCCCGTGACTTGAATTTATTTTCAGATATTTGTGACTTTTGGGTACAAGAAAGTGAAAAACTCGGATCAATATAGAGACATACCCGCCCTCGCGGGTGCCTGAGAAACTCTGCATTCCAATCGGGTACAACATAATCGTCAATGCTTTACCCAACACACAAAGTCAGCAAAGATTTCTATAAGCAAATCATTCTTTGAACATATAACGCTGGTGGGCGTAGCCTTCCTTCAAATCGAGGATGAGCTCACTTTCAAGCGGAC
>ERZ808240.535-NODE-535-length-49359-cov-4.813403_pt1 | contig 49359 bp, 41 predicted proteins | sample MGYA00521084_ERZ808240 | MGnify/ENA primary metagenome ERZ808240 (study PRJEB31516, sample SAMN03275571) | gut metagenome | biome: mammalia-associated habitat; material: feces | host: Papio cynocephalus | place: Kenya | collected 2012-08-06 ...
AGCTTTGCGGCTTCCTCTTTTGCGGTATTCAGATCATCTGTGACCTTGTCCTGTGCGTCCTGACTGTCAAATCTTACAAATTTCTCAAATACGGTCGGATAAGTGAAAGTCTTTTCTATATTCTCACACTGAAATAAAATACGGATGTGTGTACCATCACATTCAACTACGTTTCCCTCACCAAATTTTACATGTTTCACTTTTTCGTTTTCAAACATAACTAATCTTCCTCTCTACTTATTGAAAACATCTCCAACTGTCGATATGTGCCAAATCTCGTCCTACCCTTAAGGCTCAAATTCATTTCCCTTTTCAGACTTCTATAATAAAATATTACCAAATTTCAACCAGAAAATTCCAGTGTAAATTTATATTCGTAAGAATTTCGTGAAAACCTCTACACATTTTCCTAAAATTTAGCAAATATTAATTCTTGACATTTAAAGCGTTGTTCAAATATGCAGAAAACGGCCTCGGAAAATAATGCACTTTTAAAGACTGTCTGCGTTAGCCTAATCTTTTCATGTCCATTCTATCGTGAATTAACAATGTATATAAAAACAACCATCCCTGTATAGTATACTATTATGTAGCAAGCCTTTTTCAACGCCGGTCCTTAGCGAGTTGCCATGGGCAAGAAGCTCTTAGTACCGTTGCGTTGAAATAGAGTGCAAACGACTTGCGAAATAATAGGTATGCTGTACAGGGATGGTTGTTTTATATACCGTCAGTCCACGATAGAATGGACATAACCCTCTCTTATCTTGCGGAGGCTTTTAACAGTTCAGCCACCTCGGCTTCTGTGGATAAGGACAATGCTTTTGCTGCAAGAGCATCTGCATCTGCCTTTGACCATTTGGCAATCGTGCCTCTGGTTCTTAAAACAGAAGTTGCTGATACACTGAACTCTCCCAGTCCAAAGGAGATCAGAAGTGGGATCAGTAATGGATCAGCGGCTGCTTCACCACACATACCTACCATGATGCCTGCTGCATTTCCTGCTTCAATAACATTCTTCATGGAACGAAGAACAGCAGGATTGTATGCAGAATACAGATACGCAACCTTAGCATTTCCTCTGTCAACCGCCATTGTGTACTGGGTCAGATCATTTGTACCGATACTGAAGAAATCAGCTTCCTTTGCCAGAAGATCTGCGATCAGACTGGCCGCAGGAGTCTCAATCATAACGCCGACCTGAATGTCCTTGTTATATGCTATTTCCTCTACATCTAACTCCTTCTTAAGTTCCGCTACCAGTTCTTTTACCCGTCGGATCTCATCTACACAGGTCACAAGCGGAACCATGATCTTGATGTTGCCAAATGCACTCGCACGAAGCAATGCACGAAGCTGTACCTTGTAGCTGTCCTCATTCTTCAGACAATATCTGACTGCACGGAAACCAAGGAACGGATTGTCTTCTTTCTCCAATCCCAGATATGGAATATTCTTATCACCGCCGACATCCAGTGTACGGATAATAACTTCCTTGCCCTGCATCGTCTCGGCTGCTGCCTTATATGCTTCAAACTGCTCGTCCTCTGTTGGAAGTCTGTCTGTTCCCATGAACAGGAACTCGGTACGAAATAAGCCTACACCCTCACCATCCGCTGCCACAACACCTTTGGCATCCTCCGGATTGCCGATATTGCCATATAAAGCAACCTTTGTTCCATCAGCAGTTACTGTATCTTTTCCTCTGTAAATCTGAAGCAGTTCCTTCTCTTTCAGATAGTCTGCACGCTTTGTCTCATATTCTGCAATCTCGTCCATTGCAGGTTCTAGGATACAGATGCCTTCACATCCGTCTACAACTGCCATCATACCATCGGACACCTGATCTACGATACCATCTACACTAAGTACCGCCGGGATCTCAAGTGCTCTTGCAAGGATAGCTGAATGAGAAGTCTTACCACCGATCTCGGTAATGATACCTGCTACATTTTCCTTTACGATTCCTGCTGTCATGGATGGTGTCAGATCCTTCGCAACGATCACTGTACCTGCAGGAACATCACCGATATTGATATCCGGTGTACCGGTCAGGATCTTAAGCATACGGACACGGATATCTCCTACGTCAGTTGCTCTCTGTCTGGTCAGTTCATCATCTACCTGAGAGAACATGGATACGAACATATCGCATACACTGTCAACAGCTGCTTCTGCACATTCGCCATTGCTGATCAGCTCCTTGACCTGATCCTGCATAAATGGATCGCTCATCAGAACGATATGTCCTTCCAGAATCTCCGCATTATGTTCTCCAACCTTTTCTTTCATTGCATCTGCCATTTTCTGGGTCTTTTCAACAAAGACTTCCATAGCATTCTCAAATCTCTGAAGTTCAGCATCTGTATCTGTTACTGTATGCTGCTTATATTCCGGTTTGCCATCACTGATGATGACAACCTTTCCGATGCCATAACCGGCTGAGCCGCCTATTCCTTTTAACATATCTTCTACCCCGCTTTCCAGATGAAAGAATGCTGTCTGACTATTCGCCAAGACCGGATTCAACCAGCTCTACTGCCTTTGCAAGAGCTGCCTGCTCGTCTTCACCATCACACTCAATTGTCATCTCTGTTCCACACTTAATACATGCTGCAATGATCAGCATAACGCTCTTTGCGTTGATTCTCTTACCGGCAATATCAATTGTTACGTTGCACTTGAACTTTGTCATTTCCTTTGCAAATACTCCTGCCGGTCTCATGTGTAATCCCTGCTCATTAATAACTTTAACTGTCTGTGATACCATAATTATCTTCTCCTTTTTATATGTCTTTTATCATTTGCCCCAATTGGACAAATGTACTGTTGCTTTTAATTTAATATTTGAAATATCCCTGTTTTATTTATATCCGGCAGGAACAGATTCTTTTCCGTTCCCGCCGTTATTAAAAAGGATAGGGTTTTTGTTTTATTCCTCTACTACATTTTTCTTGATCAGACCAAGCATTAAACAGGTTACTACAGAACCGATCACCCATGAAAGAATGTAGAATAATGGATGTCCTACTGTTGCAAATACGAAGATTCCTCCGTGTGGAGCCATCAGTGTACATTTGAATGCAGCTGATAATGCTCCTGCTGCACCTGCACCAACCAAGGTACATGGAATAACGTGAAGTGGATCTGCTGCTGCAAATGGAATCGCACCTTCTGTGATGAAGGAACAACCCATTACAAAGTTTGAAACGGCTGAGCCTCTTTCTGCCTTTGTGAATTTCTTAGGGAACAGCTTACATGCAAGTGCAATTCCCATTGGTGGAACCATACCACCGATCATTACGGCTGCCATGGAAATATAGCATGTCTGAACGGCTGCATCACTCTGGGATGCACCGGCTGATACAAGGTCTGCTGCTGTAGAAAGCATTCCTGAGCCAAATACATAAGCTGCCTTGTTGATAGGACCGCCCATGTCGATCGCCATCATTGCTCCGAGGATCAGACCAAGGAGAGCTAACAGATTCTTATCTGCAAGTGCTGTAAGCATATTGGAAAGTCCTGTATTTACAAGACCGATCAATGGATTAAAGATAAATACCATCAATACGCCTACAAGGAAAATACCAACTAACGGATAGATCAGTGTCGGCTTGATACCCTCTAATGACTGAGGGAACTTTGAACACATCTTCTTTAATAAAAGTACGATATAACCTGCAAGGAAACCTGCAAGAATACCACCTAAGAAACCAGATACTGTATTACCGAAGCCTTCGCCTACGAAACCGAATTTTGCGATAAAATTCTGGAATGGGGAAAGGCTTGCGCCTGCCCATATATATTTTGCGATCGCTGCATTACCGGATGATGCAAGAAGCCCGCCGGTAAATCCAACTGCAAGACCCGGGCGGTCTGCGATCGAATATGCGATATAACCTGCAAGTACCGGAACCATCAGTCCCATGGACAGATCTCCGACATATTTAAAGAATGCAGAAAGAGGTGTACAGGTACCGAAGTTTGAACCACCGGTTGAACCGTATCCACAGATCGTATCGATCAGGAATGCCAGTGCGATCATGATACCGCCGCCGATAACGAATGGAAGCATGTGGGATACACCACTCATCAGATGCTTGTAAATCTGACTTCCAACGCCGCCTGCGCTTTCTTCCTCTTCTTTCTTTCCACTCTCATGATGGATCGGAGCCTTACCCTCGATCACCTTATTGATGAGTTCTTCCGGCTTATGGATACCATCTGCCACCTTTGTGAAAATAACAGGCTTGCCATCAAATCTTGCCGTCTCCACGTTCTTATCGGCGGCTACGATGATACCGTCACATTCTTCAATCTCTTTTGCTGTCAGACGATTCTTAACACCGCCGGAGCCATTTGTTTCAACCTTGATCGTGATGCCCATTTCATTTCCTTTTTTCTCAAGGGCTTCCGCTGCCATAAATGTATGTGCAATACCGGTCGGACATGCTGTAACTGCAAGGACTCTGTATCCTGTCTTTTCCGGTACATCTTCTTTCTTTTCTTCTGTTGCTTCTCCAAGTTCATCTGCGAACTTTTCCATCTCATATTTGCTGCAGATATCTAAGAACTGGTCTGCATCCTTTGCTGCAAGAAGTTCTGCTCTGAAATTCTCATCCATCAGCAGCATGCTGAGTCTTGATAATACTTCCAGATGTACATCTGCGCCTTTTTCCGGTGCTGCGATCATGAAGAACAGGTTTGCAGGCTGTCCGTCTAATGAATCATAATCTACACCGTCCGGTACTGTCATAGCTGCAAGTCCCGGTTGCTTAACTGCTGCATTCTTAGAATGAGGAATTGCGATTCCTTCTCCAACTCCGGTCGAACCTGATTCTTCTCTTGCAAGAATTCCTTTCTTGAATTCTGCCTTATCTGTTATATTGCCCGATTTTGCATGAAGATCGATCAGATAATCGATTGCCGCATCTTTAGAATCTACTTTTACACCGAGGGCAATTCCTTCTTTTTTCAATAACTCCCTTATTCTCATACTCATTCTCCTTTACTCAAATACTGGTTTATCAGGATCTGGTCAGGTCAGTCGGTTCTACTCCCTTTTCCCCAACTGTTAAAATTGTCCTAAAAGTTTTTCAACCTGGTCTTTTGTTGCAAGTCCTTCTGAAAATGCGGTTGCACTGCCTGTTGCTGCGCCGTACTTTAATGCTTTCTTGTAATCATGCTCTGCAAAATAGCTTGCGATAAATCCTGCCACCATAGAATCTCCGGCTCCTACAGAATTAACAACTTTTCCTTTTGGAACGCCCATTCTGTATGTCTTTCCGGTCTCTGTGGTCAGCATAGATCCGTCTCCCGCCATGGAGATCACTACGTTTCTTGCTCCAAGTGCCTGTAATCTCTTTGCATATTCTTCAATCTCCTCATCGGAATGAAGTGTTACACCAAACATTTCTCCAAGCTCGAAGTTATTTGGCTTGATAAGAAATGGATGATATTTGAGAACATTTAACAGGAGATCCTTCGTAGCATCGACTACGATATCAACCTTTTTGTCTGCAAGTCTTGCCATGATCTTCTCGTACACATCAGATGGTAAAGATGGTGGGATCGCTCCTGCCAGAACCAGGCAGTCACCGTCTGTTAAACCATCTAACTTCTTATAAAGTTCTTCCAGTTCTGCATCGCTGATATTTGGTCCTTTTCCATTGATCTCTGTTTCTTCTCCGGCTTTCAGCTTAACATTAATTCTGCTAACGCCATCTGAAACCGTGATGAAATCAGCTTTTACACCAAGGGCAGCGACTCCTTCTTCGATCGCTTTTCCGGTAAATCCTGCGACAAATCCAAGTGCTACAGAATCCACGCTGAGATTCTTAAGGACTGTCGAAACATTGATTCCCTTTCCACCGTAGAACAGGGCTTCTTCTCTGCTTCTGTTTACCGAACCGATTTCCAGTTTTTCCATTCTGACAACATAATCAATTGCCGGATTGAAAGTCACTGTGTAGATCATTCCTTCATTACCTCCTTAATGACTGTTGCATCTGCATACTTATCATTTACAAGTCGGTCGGTGATAATACACGCCTTCTTGATTCCTGCAAATGTAACCGCTGTAACCTTGTCAAACTTCGTGTGATCGGCAAGGACTACACTCGCATAAGAGCGGTTGACCGCTTCCATCTTTACAAGTGCTTCTTCTACATCGACTGTCGTGAAACCGTAATCTGTATGTACACCATTGGTTCCAAGGAAGCATTTTGAGAAATTGAACATCTTCATATTATTTACAGCATCTGCGCCTACCGTAGATTCTGTGACCGGCTTTCCAAGTCCTCCGATCATGTATGCCCGAAGTCCTTTGTTCATCAGCCGTTTGATATGCGCAATTCCGTTTGTGACAAATGTCGCTCTGGTTGATTCCAGATATTCGATCATCCATCCGGTACTTGTTCCTGCATCTATGAAAATAAAGTCGTCATCATTGATCATATTCACCGCATACCGTGCGATTGCTTTCTTTTCCTCCACACAGAGCTGCTCTTTTACACTGACTGCAATCTCATCTGCAATAAACTGATGTGCAACTGCTGTAGCTCCTCCGTGTACTTTATTCAGTTTTCCCATTTCATCGAGAGCGATAAGATCCCGCCGTATGGTTGATTCTGATGCTCCTGTGCACTCTGTCATTTCTGCAACTGTGATCGTTCCCTTATTCTTCAGAGCTTCCAGTATCTTGTTATATCTTTCTTCCGTCAGCATATATATGTCTCCTTATTATCAAATCATTTTATTATTTGCAATTAAATTCATATATATGCATTATAACCGATATTTCGTTCAAAATCAATCATATTCGTTCAACTTGGGTTTATATTACCGCACACTTCATTCAAGACCAGTCATTAATTTGCATTTTTTTGAAGTTTTTTGAATGAGTATGATGGAAATAGAATGAAATATCTGCTCCAACTTTTTGATAATTTCATAATCTGTATGTCTGCAGTTATTTGCATAAAAGAAAGCAGGCAGTCTCGTTATAAGACTACCTGCCTGATGATATCAATCTGCTATATTGAATATTGCTGATTCTCTTTCAAAATTTTAATTTTTTTCATTTTTCGAAACTGCTTTACTATGTTTATTATACTGTCAGATACGCAACCAGTCTCTGATGTCCCGGTATTGCTTCTTTTACAAGCGGCATCACTGCATAAGTATGATACATGCCTTCTTCGATCTCCAGCGTAACCTTTGCACCATAACTTCTTAACCGTTCTGCTGTTGACTGTGCCGCCGCTGAAAAGACTTCGTCTCCGCCATATGAAAGATATACATCCTTTATGCCATCGTAAATCCCCCTTGAAATATACAGCAATTCATCCGGAAGTTTTTTTCCGCCTACCATTCCTTTGAAAATATTATCAAGTGCTGCAAGTACTCATGATCAAATCCGTCTTGTTAAGTTCTTCTGCACGTTTTCTTTCTTCTGCTGTCAATGCCGATCCCGGAGAACTAAGCGCAAGTTTTCCCGGCATCGGAACACCTTCTCCCTGTTTATTGATATATGACATCAGCCAAAGGGTCATAGCTGCTCCGGAGGAACCTCCTAAAATTGCAATATTCTCTGCCGGATAATGCTCTAATGCCATCTTATAAGTCGCATACAGCATATTCAGTGCATCGATCAGATCATGCTCCGGCGCAAGTGGAAAATACGGAAGCAGCATATCTCTTCCGGTTTCTTTTGCCAACGGTATTAATTCCTTTGCCTGAGATGGCTTTGCCTCTGCTGTATGAAACGTCTTTGTGAGTTCATCATATGGTTTTGCCATCACCTTCTGTATTGGTATGATATGAAACAATCTTTTTATAATCGTATATTTTAATGACATTTTTGTTCTCCTTCCGTATTTTCTTCTGAAATTTCTATCTGCAGCATAAGCTTTGTTATCTCCCGGATTTCCTGCTTCATCATTTCGGTATCCAGCTCCGGTGTCTCTGCCAGACCAAACATCGCGAAAATGTAACTGTATGCCCGTATATGTGGATCACGGATATTCCATACACCTTCTTCATTGCCACGGATCAATATTTTCTCCAGCATTTCCGCTTCATTTCTGAATATCGGCAACCGGAACACATCAAAATTCTGGCGAAATTCTTCATTTGTCAATTTGTCCCTGTATCCATGAATAACCTCAGTAAACTGCGCTTCCGTAACCATCAGCAGTTTCTGGATGATCTCTGTTACAGGAATGCTCTTATCCTCGCAGTATTCCCCTAAAATCGTTCCGGCGGCATTGCCTCTTCCAAAAAGGATCTCATTATAGAGTTCTTTTTTGCTGTGAAAGTATCGCAATATCGTTCCACGGACAACACCACATGCTGCTGCAATCTCGTCAATTCCAACTCCGGCATATCCTTTCTCCAAAAACAATGCGGATGCTTTCTCCAGTATTTGTTTTTTTCTTACTTCTGTATCATTGATTCTTTTTTGCATATATAAGCTGTCATCTCCTTAATGACTTTTTGTCATTATAGCAGTTAGTTGTGTCTAAGTCAAGATTTTATATCCCTTCATTTACATAACAGGCGGATTATTGTTGCATATAAAAAGCAGGCGGTCTCGTTATAAGACCGCCTGCCGGTTAATTAATTTTATGCTGTTTTTCTGTATGTCGTCAGTTCGACAAATTCCAGTTTGTTTAACTCTAAACGCTGGAATCTATCACTCTCTTATCCTCCGTTTATCTATAACCTCATCATGACAACAACTGCCATCTGACAGATCTGAATGCCTGATGAATCGCACATGCTTTGGCAGATTTTCGTATGATGTTGTATCCGTCATACAGAAAATCTTGCATAAGCTCCTAATTCCATATTGCTCAAACATCTCAATATACACACACTTTAAAATGCAATATTCAATTTTCCCTTCCGAAACATTAAAATAATCATATGTGAGACTACCGTCCTTCACTCGCTTGTCATGATCGGATATGTTCCATTTCTGTGCAACCTGATATGCATTTGGCAGCATATCTATACACCGCAGCAATCTCCTGAAAAATTTTCTTCTCGTTTCAAAACCGTTGTTTACGTCATCAATAATCTGAGAATCATTCAGATTAAAGTTCTTGAGTCCAAGGCACATTGCAATTACAGCATAAACATGGACTGCATTTGTTGATGGATATTTACTATGCTTCTTGAAATTGTCAGAAAGATACATTTCTTTGAGCCTTTTCTCATATGCTGCGATTTCACCGTCAATATCCGATATTTTTGCCTCACTAAGTGCCTTGTGGTATATTTTCGTATAATTATTTATCGTTTTTCAATATCCATTACCTCATATCCTCACTGGTCGAGCAGACCTGCAACTCCCCGAACCGTACATGTGTTTTTCCCATATACAACTCTTCACAATTAAAAATAAATTCTTTATATCGAATTCTACAGCAGTACAAATATCCCCGCTGTCAGCATACACAGGAAAGGATAAGCAACGATCCTGACGATCTGCTTTTTGTTGTTAAATCCTCTGTTCTTCCATCCTTCGCAGTCGGCTGTCTCCGGGAAGATTTTCTTATAAAATCCAACTGTCATAACAAGCCACTGATCCTGAACAAGAATATCAAATGCCTTATTGATATAAAGCACAACCAGAAAACGCATGGTCAGTTTCCAGAATCCACAGCCGCTTCGAACACCGTCCATACCAACGAAAATAATTCCACCGATCATGGCGATGATAAATACAGCGAAGATCAGATATGCCAGTATCTGTTTACTTTTCGGTGGCTCCGGATGATCCTTTGCCGCAAGCCTTACATCCTCAGGAAGAAAACCTAACAGAAATGCCGGTTTCATCATTGGGCTTGCTACAACCAATGCCGTTATTTCTAGCACACATAAAACCAGTGCCACAATTACAGTCAATAACATTAATTATCCATCTCCTTTTATTTACAATACCATATGGAATCAGGCAGCAGAAATAAACAGCCACCAAAACCATATCCATTATCGATCTTTCAACGCAGCTTTCTTCATAAGGCACAACAAACCTGCAAACATCCAGAGATTTCCGATTGCGATCCATGCACAGTCAATTGCATTTACAATCGGCACATTTCCAAATACATTTACAACCTTGGTGATAAGCATGCCTGTCAGGATAGAAAAGATCCATGCCCACTTTGGATATGGAGTCTTCCCCTTTGCAAATGCGGATATCTGCGTTCCAATGAGTACGATAAAGAAAATCCAGAATAATATGTATCCCAGCATAAAGAAATGCCGTATAATTCCATTCAGAAGATTACCTGCACCATTTCGGTCAAGATAAACCATCACACAAACTGCTGCATGAAATCCAAATGGACAAAATATCATATATCCAAGTATACCGGAACGATAGCTATGTGCATGTTTTGGTGACTGCTCTGCCATCAGGCGGTACACACCAAAATAGCTTAATGCTTCAAGGATAATACTGAGCATGCCGACCACTGCCGCAGTGTAAATCGCCCGGTTGCCCAATTGACCATATGCAGAAAACATACGTCTTATACCGGATAACGATTCGTCCTGTACTCCCCATCCAAGCAGCATATCGGCTGTCAAATGTGCTATCGACGCCACCAGTCCGATCAAAAGCAGCTTCCTGATCCGTTTCCAATCCAACTTCCCATCAATGCCAATTGAGTTAAATTCATCTTTCTCCATCTTTTTCTCCCACTTAAAAATCAAACCATACGATTTATATTTTCCCTGTCAAAACTGTCCATTACATGAATATTTCATCTATAACAGCAGTTAGTTTAATCTAACATTTTTATTATAGCATAGTTCCATGCATTTGCAAATTATTGAATATATTTCAAAATTTTAGTTTTATCCAGTATGTAATCAAATAATTTCAAAATATAAAATGCAATGTTCCCATACATTAAAATACAATGTCACCATACATTTCCAGTTGTTCCTGTCTAAAATTACATATATAATATAAATATCTGCATTAGCTGATGCGGGGGACTTATTAATTTAACAGATCAAATATTCTAATTACATAATTTGGAGGTAATTTCTATGAAACATTTCAATTCTTTCTGGAAACGTACGATCATCGGATGCAGCCTGCTCGGTATGGTTACCGTAACTGTATTGCCAGTTCAGGCAGCAACTTTAAATGAGCGCACAGTTTCCGCTGTCAGTACATATACAGACACCGGTGCAGTCCTTGCATCTACAAATACCACCAATGCTGCCCTTGCCACAAGTAAGAACGCAGCTATAAATGCTGCCACTCCTACTACAAATACAAATGATGCTACCCTTGCCGCAAGCAAAACTACGACCAAGAAAGCTGCATTGAATAAAACATCTTTAAAGCTGAAGAAGGGCAAAACTTACCAGTTAAAAATAAAAAATGTAAAGGGAACGGTAACATGGAAGTCTTCTAATAAGAAGATTGCCACAGTTTCAAAGAAAGGTAAGGTTACTGCAAAAAAGGCAGGCTCCACTGTCATTAAAGCTTCCTATAAAAAGAATGGAAAAGTAAAGACATTAAAGTGCAAGGTCACTGTCACAGCAGCGAAAAAAGAATCCCGTGAAGAGACTGTAAAGAAGAAAATCCTTGCATTACAAAACACATATAAAGAAGGTACAACATGGACGAATGACGACTTCTACTTCTGGAAAGCAAAGAACATGTACTGCTACGGCTGTATCGCCCTTGCCGGAAAGATCAGTGACACTGTATTCGGCAAAGATGCACCTGTAAAAACGCATAAAGATTTCTCCGCGATCAAGAGTGGCGACCATATTCGGATCGGTAATTATCATTCCGTTATCGTCATCTCACATACAAACGATTCCGTAACGGTAGTAGAGGGAAACTATAACTCCTCCATCCACTGGTTCCGAACCATAACGAAATCTTCTCTGCAGCAAACAGGCTTTTCAGTAGATACACGGTATTAAGCAAACAGGAGCAGTCTTTTGACTGCTCCTTAATGTTAATAATCCTATATAACAAAAGAACATCCCATATCTGGAATGTCTCTCTAACAAATACGTTAAACCGGACAGCTTACATCTGCCTTACATCCTCATGCGGTTATCAACGATTTACTTTGCTAAGATTATGATAACATCCTATTAATTATTTGTCAATTCAAATACTTATATTCACTAAAGGATATTCACTAAAGGTTTAATCTAATATCACGGCTTTCAGAAAAATCAAATATATCTCCATTACATAATGTATGCATCCACATTCCAACAGTTTCCCTACTCTCCTGATTTTTCTTTTCAATATTTCGATAAAATGTATTTGCAACAAAATCCGCCAATTGAACAAGTTTCTCATTTTTTGAATCCATATAAGAAACATTAAATAAATCACAAATAGGATTTTTCAATGTTAGTTGTTGATTAAGGTAGCCACATAGTTCATATTCCCAATAAATTAAAAAGCAAAACAAACGTATATTTTGAAACCGTTTAAATTGCTTTTTCCGTACAATTAAAATATACTTAATATAAGTAAAACTATTGCTCAATTCAAGTGAATTACTCCTTTGAACATATCAGTGTTCTACAGTTCAAATGCAACTCATTAATTTCAGAGAGATAAGTTTTTATCTCCCTGTTTGACTATACTTATGGAGAAAATTATGAATAATTCTTATATCAATAAAGATGATATAAATAATAAAATATACGATTATATTGCCAGCTATATAAATTGTTCGACAAATCAATTAAAAGAAGAAGGCACACATTTCGTAAAGAACGAAAACGCTGCTAAAAATTATGTTAAAATTCTCAGCATCAGAGATACAAATATCATTTCTCTGTCTGAAGAAAAATATGAACTTGGAAAACAACTGTTATCAGGTAAAACTCGAGATGAATTATATGAAAGTACCTTGATTTTTGGTCAGACTATTCATTACATTCCTGACCTGAAACAAATGGTTAAATTACCTCTTTCAGATACCTTTTTGTTCAAATTATATGAAGGTAACAACCTTAAAACATTATGTGATATCGAGGGCTTTGAAAATTCACTGGCTTTTGATGCAGAAGGAAATACAAATACAACCATCGTTTTATGTGCAATAAAAGATAACGAAATAATAGCCATTGCGGGTGCTGCTCCCACTGGTAAACTGATGGAAGTTGGAATTGATGTAAAAAAGAAATGGAGAGGATATGGTCTAGCCCGTTTGCTGGTTAGAAATCTGACAGTCGAAATTCTGGAACGAGATATGATTCCATTTTATAGTGCATCTGTTACAAATCTGGCTTCCCAAGCAGTAGCCATCCGAAGCGGTTATATGCCACTCTGGACGGATTCATTCGGAACACGCTAACCAGCACACTATAAGTATAAAAAATAACCGCCCAGCCTGCAAACTGTGAGCGGTTATTTTTTAACCAATCATATCATGGCTAACCGTCTATCGGTAGCACCTTTTATTTATGAACGATAATCACCGTTGATCTTAACGTAATCATACGTCAGGTCGCAGCCCCACGCCTTGGCGGATGCTTCGCCCTGATTCAGATTGACATTGATATAGATATCATCCTCGGATAATACCTCAGAGGCTTTTTCCTCAGAAAATGGAATACCGGAACCATTTCTGCATACCTCTACGGTACCCTTCTCAGATTCAAGATCTACATCTACTTTATCGATATCAAAATCTGCTTCTGCATATCCGATCGCACAGAGAATACGTCCCCAGTTTGCATCTTCACCAAACATCGCACATTTGGTCAGTGGGGAACGGATAATGCTCTTTGCAACGATGATCGCTGTATCCTGATCCGGTGCTCCCGATACTGTACATTCCAGCATCTTGCTTGCACCCTCGCCATCACTTGCGAGCATCATCGTCATACACTCCATAACGATGTACAGTGCTTTCTTGAAAACTGCATAGTCGTCATTTTCTGTTACGATCTCTTCATTTCCTGCAAGTCCATTTGCCATGACACTTAAAGTATCATTTGTCGATGTATCACCATCTATGGACAGACAGTTATAAGTTATCTTTACGATCTCACTCAGAGCCTTCTGGATCATGTCGGCTGAGATTGCAACATCCGTTGTGATAAAGTTCAGTGTGGTTGCCATATTCGGATGTATCATACCACTTCCCTTTGCCATTCCACCAAGACGGCAGGTCTTTCCACCAAGTGTAAATTCTACTGCAACCTGCTTATCAACTGTATCTGTCGTCATGATCGCATTTGCTGCTTTATCATTGCCATCGGCACTTAAACCGTCAGCAAGCTCCTTCATATGTTCTTCAAATGGTTCGATCGGAAGGATCTGACCAATAACACCGGTCGATGCATTGATGATCATATCTGCATCGATTCCCAGTGCATCTGCTGCCAGCTCACAGATCCGCTCTGCCTTTTCCACGCCATCTGCATTACAGGTATTTGCATTCTTTGAATTAACGACAACTGCCATGGCTTTGCCGCCTGTTGCCTTCAGATGCTCCTTAGTTACAAGGATCGGCGCACCTTTTACCTTGTTCTGTGTATATACGGCTGCTGCATTACAGACTGTACTGCTGTAAACCATACCCAGATCATTCTTATTCTTATCGGAATTCAGTCCGCAGTTTATACCATTTGCCACAAATCCCTTTGCCGCACAGACACCACCATCCACATATGTGTATCCTTCGTATGTTTTCTTCTTCATAATCATCCGCAGCCAAATCCTGTCGACTTTCACGTTCTGTTCCGCCGCTGTCGATCAGCGATTCGCCACTGCCTCCTTTTTAAGATATATAAAACTCTGCCTGTATTTCTATTATCTTACTTGCCAATCGCTGCCAGGAACTTGTCCAGTCTTCCGATCGTACGATCCTTGCCGATCACGTTCATGATCGTAGCAAGATCCGGTGAATTCTTCTTACCGGTTACTGCCACACGAACAATCGTGCAGACATCTGTGATCGATCCCTTGTAAGCATCCGGGTTCTTCTTATATTCCTTGACATTCGGACAATAGCCAAGCTTGTCGCCCATTACCTTCATCTCGGCAAACCAGTTCTCAGCATCTAAGAACAGATCCTTCTTATATTCATTGATGATCTCTGCCATCTGATCTGCATTATACTTCTCGTCGATCTCGTAGGAAAGCTTCAGTTCATCCTCCGGCACATAGAGATAGCCAAACATCTCTGCCAGATCTGACCACTTACCAACATCCTTACGGACTTTATTTCCGGACATCTTCCAGAGACTGATCGTCTTTAAGAAGCTCTCTTTGTCATTTGTGCCAAATTCATACAGCTTCTCATCAAATTCTTTTGCCCATGCCATGATCTTCTCATAACACTTTTCTCCTGAAAATGTAGAGATCATCTCTTTGCTGACATCATTTAACTTCACCATGTCAAATAATGCACCGGATGCCGGCATCTTCGCAAGTGACAATGTGAAATCATCGATCGTCTTATCCGGATTTGCCGCATGCCATTCCTCATAATTGGAATTTGCGATCGTCATCAGATATTCCAGTACACTCTCGGATGGATAACCCTGCTCCTGATAGAAGCCAACGGCTGCCTCCGGGTCTTTTCTCTTACTGAGTTTTCTCTTATGCTGATGTTCATTTCCATCCTCATCAACAGATATTTCCATCTTCATGATCGGTGAAATATGTGCATACTCAGGAAGTTCAAATCCGCACAGTTCAAATAACTGCTTATGAAGCGGATAGGATGCAAGCCATTCATCACCACGGATGACCATATTTGTTCTCATGAAATGATCGTCTACTGCATGTGCAAAATGATAGGTTGGGATTCCGTCAGATTTTAACAGTACAACATCCATCATATTCTCAGGCATCTCGATCTTACCACGGATCGGATCGCTGTAAATAACTGTCTTTCCTGCTTCGCCCGGGCTCTTAAGTCTTACAACATAAGGCTCTCCGGCTGCTAATTTCTCCTCGATCTGCTCGTATGTCAGATTTCTTCCAACTGCATACTCTCCATAATATCCAATATCTACCTTTGCAGCCTCCTGCTTTGCTCTTATCGCATCCAGTTCTTCCGCAGTTGTAAAATCAGGATATGCATAGCCCTCCTGCATCAGCTTCTTAACGCAGATCTGATAGATCTCTTTTCTCTCGCTCTGCTTATATGGTGCATATGTGACAGGACTTCCCTCAAATGGTCCCTCGTCAAATCCCAGATCAAACTTGTTTAAGGAATTGATGATCTCCTCCACGCCATTCTCAAGCTCTCTCTTTCTGTCTGTATCTTCTATTCTAAGATAGAACACACCACCGCTCTGCTTTGCAAGTTTTCTTGATATCATAGCAGCATATAAACCACCGATATGCATGTATCCGGTTGGGCTTGGCGCAAATCTCGTTACCTTTGCACCCTCCGGCAAGTCTCTCTTTGGAAATCTTGCTTCCAGATCGTCTACCGTTCCTGTTATATCCGGGAATATTAATTCTGCTAATTTGTTATAATCCATCTTATCTGCCACCTCTTATATCAAATCTATTTTTCGTTTCTTACCGCCTGACAGCACCTAATCGACTGCCAAAGGACATATAGTAAAAAATACCACAAACCCCCAGCTTTGTACAGGTTTTTTCTGTAACATTGATGTCAGAAAGCGTTTCAGTATAGTCTTTATTTCACAAATCATCAGAATACAAAAGACCACCCAATTTTATATATCGCACTATTATGTAGCAAGCCTTTCCGAGCGCCAATAATTCGAAATAAAATGAAAGCTATCATTTTGTTCAAAAACTCACGAAAGTGTCTTGCGAAATAATATGTGTCGTATATAAAATGGATGGTCTTTATGTACATTTATTACGAAATAAAGACTACACCGAAACGCTTTCTACTTCCTACTCGCGATAAAGTAAGTAGCTGTACATGTCAGCGTATTCGTGTTTGCCCTGTTTGATGAAGTCAATGGCATCTCTTGGATGCTGGTTCAGCATACCGGTCAGCATGTAAGGTACATCATAGCCCCATACAGCATCACCCTTTTCCTTTAACGGAACCATGTAGCGCTCAATGAACTTCAGGATATGGTACAGATTGTACTTTGGATTGCGAAGGAAGCCAAGCAGCAATTCCATCGCACAATTTCCTGCACCTCGGCCCATAGAACTTACTGTTCCGTCTAACATGCTTGCTCCATTTCTCATAGCTTCAACAGTATTTGCATATGCCATCTTCATGTTGTCATGTGCATGAATACCGATCTTCTTACCGTATTTCTCTCCAACTGCCACATACTTCTTGGTCAGTCTCTGGATCTGCTCCGGATATAAAGAACCGTAGCTGTCTACGATGTAAATGCCGTCTACATTTGATTTGCCTAACATCTCAAGTGCAATATCGATCTCTGACTCCTGATCCTTTGAGATCGCCATAATATTACAGGTCGTCTCATATCCCTTTGCATGTGCATCCTCTATCATCTCGATCGCAGCAGGCATGGTGTTGATGTATGTAGCCACACGTATCATGTCAATAACACTGTCTGCTCTGTCAATAATATCTGTCTTGTAATCGCATCTTCCGACATCCGCCATAACAGATATCTTCATCTCTGTATTATTCTCTCCGACTATACTGCGAATGGCTTCTTCGTCACAGAACTTCCACTTTCCGAACTTTTCTACATCGAACATCTCCTTGGAAGCCTTGTAACCGAATTCCATATAATCAACACCAGCCTTCAAATTTGCTTCATAAAGTGCTTTTACAAATTCATCTGTAAAATAAAAATCGTTGACAAGTCCTCCATCTCGAATTGTAGCATCAAGCACCTGAATATCAGGTCTGTACGTGATCATATCTCCGCCTATCATCGCTGTTTCCTCCTAAATCTCTTTTCTGTCATCCTGCAACAAATTAAATGTCCAGAATGTCCCGGCACCTTTTCTTTTTCACTTTAACGCGTTGGTGTGAGTATAGTATAACAGCTTTTTGAAATAATGCAAGCACTTTTTTACTTCAACGCAATAAACTAATTCTTCCTGTCAATGACCTTTGACTATTTTATGTCAATTGGGGTTCCGTTTTCTGCATCAATTATCAATAATTCATTTGGATACACATCCGAATGATAAGTAATCAGCATATCGTCTAATGACAAAAATACCCATACCGGTTTGAGTGCATATGAACCATCCTTCAGTTTCTCCATATAATACGACAATTCCACATAATTAAAGGTAATATTTCCCGATAATTTTTTATTTGAATAATAATTTTTAATATTGTCATTTGCCACAGTAAGCATATCATCCCATGCTAACAGCTTTGTATCTTCCACCTTCCCAGTTCTTCGATAGTTATCATGGCATACCACACCTATAATTCCATTATCATTTATATTTACTTCATATGTCTGTGTCGTTAATCCTTCTTTTCGTTCCCCGGATTCATTCAAGCTTTCTACAAAATCAAAATATCCTATATATGGAGAATAACCATCAACCGTATCTGCAAAGGTGATATAATAGCCATCATAAACGGTCTTCGGTTCATTCTGCCCCAGAACCAAATCATAACACAACCATTCGGAAGCTGCTGTTTCCACAACCTCTGCATCCGTAATTCCAATACGCTTCAGAAAATCTTCTGCCTGTGCAGCCATCTCCTCTTTTCCTAGTGTTGCTACATTCAAATCATTCGTCTGTACTAAATCCTGCTCCACACCCTCCCCATATTGCGTATGAGCAATAGCATATGTCACATTTTCTACCGAAAGCATTTCGGCGTTTAATTCTTCCGCATAGCGTTTCAGCTCAAACCCACCATTTTGCAAAGTAAAATCAAGCAGAAACAGTCTGCCATTGATATATCCAATATAAACATCTACATCATAATTTCCTGCTGCTTCCAGTTCTTTGGCAGATGCCTTTTTCTCTATAATCTCCGCAAACATATCGTTGTACATGGAAAGTGCATTTGTATCATTTTGCTGCGTTGCTATGTCTATACATTTCTGATAATATGCTTCCATCTCCGCAAGCATATCCTCTGACATACTGCTTCCATCATATACATATATCCCTTTATCCTTCTCAAATATATGTTCTGCAATCTGCTGTTTGTATGCATTATCTACTGTTACTTCTTCATAATATACAGTTTTCATGGAATCTGTTTCCGGCACTATAATATTCTCTGTATTTAATGATATCGTTTTGTCTCCGTTTCCGTCAAACGTATAAGAGTCCGCGTTCGGAACAGACAAACTGCCTTTTAATCCACTTTCTTTCTCTCCCAAAGCTGCATCATATATAGCTTTTTTTTTCTCCACAGCCACACAGCATAGTACATACCAGTATCACAAGAATGACGCCTGTTCTATATCTCGCTGTCTTATATCTTACTTTTCTCATATTAACCTTCCATCCTCAATATTTAATATCCTGTCACCCATATCTGCAATTTTTTCATCATGTGTAATGACTATCAAAGTCTTCCCGATATCATTCACACTTCGCAGAGTTTCCATAATTTCCACACCAGTCTTTTTGTCTAAAGCCCCGGTCGGCTCATCTGCCAGTATCATATTTCTGTCCGATGCCAGTGCTCTGGCAATTGCACATCTTTGCTGCTGTCCACCTGATATATTGGCAGGAAGTTTTTTTGCCAGATCTGCAATTCCCATCGCTTTCAGTTTTTCCATAACAATTTCTTTTCTCTGTTTTTTTGGTAACCCCTTTGCAATTAGCGGTATTTCAACATTTTCAAAAACTGTATAATGCTTCATAAGTGCAAATTGCTGAAAGATAAAGCTTACATTTTCTTTTCGGAAATTATGGAGTGCATTTCCTTTTAACTTATGTACCGCTATGTCATTATAATAATATTCCCCAGTCGTTAACGTATCCATCCCACCCAAAATATTTAACAACGTACTTTTACCGGAACCGGAAGTCCCCATAATCGATATGTACTCTCCATCTTTTATATCGAGCGAAATTCCATTTAACGCAGGTGTTTTTACTCCACCTGTCTCATATACCTTTGTAACATTCTTTAATTGAATCATGTCTTATCTCCTATCAGTTCGGACGCCGAATTCTTTTTTATTAACACAATTGGAAACACGGAGGAAACTGCTGTAATAACCGCCCCTGCCAAAATAAGAACAGGCAGCACATTTTTATACATAATCTGATTTAAAATTCTTTGGGATTCATAAATTGCTTCAAAAAAATATTTTGCAATTATTGACAGGACCGGGAGTACCAAAATCAACGAAACAAGCATTTTATAACATTCCTCAAAAACGATAATCAGAATCATGTCTGTTTCGTTAAAGCCATTTGCATATAAAATTCCATATTCATATTTCCGTGTAAGAATATTCATACTTTGAAAACAGGTAAGTGATACGCAAATAGATATTGCAACAATTACAAACAAGTCAAATAAATACTGCCTTATGGATTTCGTAGACGCATCTGCCGCATCCATTACTGCAGCTATATTTGAAACTACAGTTTCCACCCCTTGTTGTCCTGCAAGCAGCGTCAGCCTGTACTTCACATCTTGAAACTTATAGCCATCTGCGATTTCAAAATACATATTTTCTCCACATGCATCCGGTTCCCAATCCACAACAGCAATTAGTGCATAATCTAATGATGTAGTCGTATAAAATGAAAATTTATCCACTGTAACCATTGAATTCACCGGCATGCTTTGATTTTTATCTATATATCCAGCCACCATATATTCAAAATCATCTGAATCCGGCAAAACATCCCCAATCTTCAGGTCTTTTTGATATTTATATCCCACATATAGCGGAACATATCCTTTCTTCATCACCGTATTCACATCTTCAGATCCTTTTTTCAGTCTGATATCGAACAACGAAAACACATCTTTCTGGACAAACAATACTTCCGTATATGAATCTGCATCTCTAAGTTCGTCAAATATTCGTTTGTTCACGGATTGTCTGGTGCTGACAGCATCCCAGTTTTCTTGTGAAATTTCATATTCAGAAATAGAACCTGCCATTGTAATGTAAACCTGTGTACGCATTCTGTTTATAAAGTCCATTGCCTTTTTTTCATCATCCGAACTGATTTCGATACATCCAACACCAGAGATATCCTCTGCAAAAGCCTTTTGCGTATCCTTTCGAAACTGACCAGTCGTTTTAAAAATAAAGACTGTTACGCCTAGGACAAGAAATGCAAAAAAGCTCATAAAAATTCCAGCTCGCACCTGTTTCCCATGCAGGGAAATATTATCAATTGTAAATTTTATTCTATGACGAAATTTCATTTTCTCCCCCTTATATTTTTGTCACCTGTATGGACTTCATCTTATTTATAAATAAGCAGACAGACAAGATACAAACTGCCAATGTCAGAACAAATCCGCATACCAGAATCAAAATCAGCCATGCTACCATATGCTCCGATGCCCGCCATCCATCTATTATGCTGATATAGGAAGTGGAAATTACTGCTGCCAGAAGCAATCCAATACCAGCTACCATAGATAATTCCTGAAAAACAAGCCAAATAATTTTACAATTACTGATGCCATACAGACGCATCACTAAAAAATCTTTTTGGCGACGCATCGTCCATACGCGTGCCAACATAACGCAATTAATAATTCCAAACAGCCCCATTATGCATACAACCATTGATTTTATGTTATATAAATAATCCCAGAAATTTCTGGACAAACCACTCTCTTGTCTTGCTAACTGACGTTTCAATAAATATCCCGGTTCACCCAGATACAAATTATCATTCTGTTTTAACATATCCTCGAATGTCTCACTGGATACCGGCTTCACATTGGAACCTATTGCTATCTGGACCTCGTCATCATTCATGATATTTCCTAATTCTTTCTGGAAAAATTTTGAATTCTGGTAGACTGTCCGTCCCCCGAATAACACGATAGAATCATCTTCTTCTGAAGCATTATAATTTTCAAAAACGCCGACAACCGGAATGTACATATCTCCAATCCAAATATATGACGTTCCATTCATTGTAACTGTTTCTGATTTCAAGCTTTCACCAAGCACAGCACATAATGTACTGTTGTCACCTGTCAAAGGATACTGTCCCTCTGCCAGATCACGATACCATGTTTCCTGATATGAAAAAATCACATCTAAGAAAACAATTTTTCTGCTCTCTCCAACCTTTAACCCCAAATCAGAAAGATACGTTGTAACCACTTGATTCGAAAGAATATCGACCATGCTGTCATTATCTTTTTTACATAACTTCAGACACTCAGCCTGCTGTTCAACATCCATTTCCACATATCCCTGTTCGTCCAACAGTTCCGTATCCATATATGCTGCGTTATAAGAATTTTTAGAATGTATGTACAGATTTTTTGTATACTCATAGGACACAGTCTGCTTTTTGTACTGCCATAACCAATTCGATACAGTGACATAACCTGTACATACCAATATAAATAGAAAAGTAAAGCCAATAATAAACAAGATAGATATCTCTTTATCCCTGATACGCATAATATCCTCCTCTTATCCTAAGTACAATACAGCCTGCCCGCGGTTACAGACTGTGTTACATTGTAAAAACGATATTACTAGTTACCCAATAGTGTAAAAGATGCCTGCTTGGAACCTTCAATATAATAGCTCACTGTTGCACTTGTATTACTTGTACTAATGCTTTGGGAATTGCTTGCTGATCGTTTTCCATCATATACTTTTGAATCGCATGAAGTACCAGTAAAGTCAGATTTCATCTTCACGCCATTAAATGGACCACTCTTTGTGGTATGTCCATAATTTTCTCCTCCAATTGCGGCATAAGAACTTATCTTATCCTTGGAAACGCGATATAAATAACTTGCATTTCCTGTTACCTTTATACCACTCTTAGTATATGACAATGACGGAACATTACCTACATAAGTCTTTGCAAATGACACCGTACCAAACATTATGCACGCAATACAGCCCATAATGCAAAGGATTCGTTTTGTTTTTAATAAGCTTCTTTTTCATAATATATAGCATACCTCCATAATTCTATTATCTGCAGACAACCATATTATAGCAAATTTACGCGAAAAAAATAGCAATTCAACAAAGCTAGACATAAAACAATTAAATAACCAATAAAAACCTGTAATACGACAAAATACGACTAAACCGTTCCTTTATATCTTCTCTCCTGTCTGACCTACGCCCGCTTCAGGCTTCCAACCCGAAGTTCGAATTCATCCAGTGCCTCCTGCTCCGGATGCTCACATTTCAAATGGACAAAGTCGATCAATCTGGTGTGCGGCTCATATTCGTATTTGTAATCAATATCTGCCGGATCAAGCCCCAGTCTGAGCCACAGATGATTCATATGCGCTTTCGCCACGGAATTCTCATACAACACCTTGATCGGCGTCTCGATACTGTAGCTGTACTCCGTCCTTGCATCCAGATAGACAGGCATACTGCACACGATATTTCGTGAGCTGTTTCCGATCAGGATATTATAGATACCTTCTTCCGCTACCCACTGATGCAGATCACTGTCAAATGAAGCAAAGTCCTCTTTTTTCAGAGTAAAGCTGACCTTCTCCTGTTCGCCATATGCCAACCGGATCTTCTTAAACGTCTTCAATTCCTTTACAGGCTTTGAGATCGATGCATATGGATCACTGATATAAAGCTGAACTACTTCCATGCCTTCAGAGAATTCTTCCGGTCCCTGATTGATCACATCCACAGCGATCTTGATCGAATCCGTAAATACCGGCATTTTCTTATTATCTACTTTGCCATCCGGATAAATGATCTCTACCGGAGACTGCTCTCCGATCGCACGCTCATTTGTGATCTCAAATCTGCTGTAAGAAAGTCCATGTCCAAATGGATATAACGGCTCTACCATCTTCTTATCATAATAACGGTATCCGACATAGATACCTTCCCCATAATTCACCTGATATCCGTCACCCGGGAAATTCAGATAGGTCGGCGTATCCTGATATTTCTTTGGGAATGTCAGTGGCAGTTTTCCGGATGGATTTACCCTGCCGGTTAAGATATCTGCCATTGCATGTCCACCTTCCATACCCGGTAAGAACATACAGAAGATACCATCTAACTCATGCTCCCAAAGTGCCAGATCGACCGGCCCGCTTACATTTAAGATAAGTCCCAGCTTCACAAGTGGATTTTCCCGTTTCAGATCTAACATCTGATTCAAGATCTGTGCATCCTCGGCGGACAGCTTCATATTCTTCCGGTCATTTCCCTCCATGCCCGGTATTCTGGCAACGCAGATATAGGTGGAGATGCCTGCGCGCTTCCCTGCTGCCGGTATCCCGATACTCACCTCGACACCATTCTGGATCAGCCCCTCGTAGATGCTGCTGTCCTTATCTGTCGTAATACCTGCACTTCCGGTACCACAGTCATATAAACGGATAGCTCCGCTTCCGCAAAGAACGACACCCGATAAAAGATCATCTTCCACAGCTGTCTCAAATACCGAATCACTTCCTGCCTTACTCTTTGCCTGAATCGGAAAGATGTCATTCTCATTTTTCAACATAACAATGCCCTCACAAGCCGTCTTATAGGCTGCCTGCTTCGACATATCCATGATATACTGTGCCGACATATCATAGCACTCCGGTGCAGCGTAAGTCTCTGCCAGTTCCAGTATTCTTGCCACATTCTGATCCAGTTCTTCTTCAGTCAGTTCTCCATTTGCAACTGCTTCCATGACTACTGTAGGATCAGCTGTAACTCCCGGCATATTCAGGTCATTTCCTGCTTTTAATGCTTCGATCGGATCATAGACTGCGCCCCAGTCAGACACAACCATTCCGTCAAAGCCCCAATATCTACGCAGGATATCATCTAACAGCCATTTGTTCTGTGTACATGCCGTACCATTGATCTTATTATATGCTGACATTACAGTTGCCGGTTTCCCCTGTTCTACACAGGCACGGAAGCCCGGAAAATATATCTCCTGCAACGCCCGTTCCGATATCGTCTCATTGATTCCCTGACGATTCTTTTCCTGATTATTTGCAGCAAAATGCTTGATATTTGCCGCTACTCCTTCCTCCTGCACACCCTTTACATACTCCGGTGCAAGCTTCGACACCAGACACGGATCTTCTGAGAAACCTTCAAATAATCTTCCGCTCAATGGATCTCTGTGGATATTGATATTCGGTGTTCCAAGAAGCATATGCACGCCATACGCCCGGGCTTCCCGTCCAAGTGCATGTCCTGTCATATTCACGATATCCGGGTTAAATGTAGCTCCAAGCATCATCCCACACGGAAAACATGCAGGCGACATAATGTCTGCCGCAGCATCCCCTGCCATCTCTACAAATGCCAGTGTTGTCTCATTATTGGTTGTATTCTTTACAAACTGATCCTTGAAGTAATCCCGAACCTTCTTCCAGACCTTCATCTCCTTTTCTGTCAGCTTATCAGGACGGAAATAATCAAATATCACATGACGTTCTTCTGTAACACTGAAGTCTTTCATCAGCCATGCTTCTTCCTCATCCCTCGGATTCTGTCTCCATGCAAGGATCAGATCACCGATCAGCTGTTCATAATTAATTCCCGTTCCGCCATCCAGCATACGGATCGCCGGTACACCACACTCAGGAACTGCTGCGGTACTGAAGTTACTTGCACCGCACACCATAGTGGCTTTTTCTTCTATTGTCATTTGTTCCAGTATGTTTTTGATCTTATCTGTCATATATCTATCTCCTGCTGTATGAAGCTATTTTCCGCTTATCTGAAAACAGCTTACAGATTCTATCTAATAAATTCCGATTCTTATAAAAGTACCCGTTTTACCGCAGTCTCCCAACCGGAAAGCAGCATCCGGCGCATCTCCTCATCAATCTCCGATGTAAATGCCCGCTCTACGCTCCAATTGCTCTTTATTTCTTCTATATCATCATAATATCCAACTGCCAGTCCTGCCAGATAAGCCGCACCAAGTGCTGTTGTCTCTGTAACAACCGGACGGATGATCTCACCGGACAGCAGATCTGCCTGAAACTGCATCAGGAAGTTATTTGCACTTGCACCACCATCTACACGTAACTGCTTCAGGCTGATACCGGAATCACTCTCCATTGCTTTTAATACATCGTAAGTCTCATATGCCAGTGATTCTACAGTTGCCCGGACGATGTGCTCTCTTGTCGTACCTCTGGTCAGCCCCAGGATCGCACCTCTGGCATAAGCATCCCAGTATGGGGCACCAAGTCCGGTAAATGCCGGAACTACATAGACACCATTGCTGTCTTTAACGGATAACGCTATTCTCTCGGTATCACTGGCTTTCTCGATCAGCTTCATCTCATCACGCAGCCATTTGATCGCGGATCCTGCGACAAATACACTGCCCTCCAGTGCATACTGTACTTTGCCGTTCAGTCCGATTGCTATCGTGGTAAGCAGACCATGTTCTGAATAGACCGCCCTGTCTCCCGTATTCATCAGCAGGAAACAGCCGGTTCCATAGGTATTCTTCGTATCTCCCGGTTCGAAACAGCACTGTCCAAATAATGCCGCCTGCTGATCTCCTGCAACACCCGCAACCGGAATCGAGCCACCGAATAACCGCTCATCTGTGTATCCATAGGTCTCACTGGAGTTATGTACCTCCGGCAGCATACTCTCCGGTATACGGAATTTCTCAATTAATTCCTTGTCCCATTCTAATGTATGGATATTGAACAGCATCGTTCTGGATGCATTTGTATAATCTGTTGCGTGAACCTTTCCTCCGGTCAGCTTATAGATCAGCCATGTATCAACCGTTCCAAAATATAACTTTCCATCCTCTGCAAGTTTTCTCGCTCCCTCTACATGATCGAGAATCCACTCAATCTTTGTAGCTGAAAAATAAGGATCAGCAATCAATCCTGTCTTCTCGCGGATCACTGTATCATAGCCCTCTGCTTTTAATGCCTCGATCCGGTCTGCCGTTCTTCTGCACTGCCACACGATCGCCGGATATATCGGCTCTCCTGTTTCTTTATTCCAGACGATCGTTGTCTCTCTCTGATTCGTAATTCCGATCGCAGCAATCTCCTCAACAAGAATTCCCAGTGTCTCTCTGGCTTCCATCATCACGCTCATCTGTGATGCCCAGATCTCCTTCGGGTCCTGCTCTACCCAGCCATTTTCAGGAAAATACTGTGTAAACTCCTTCTGTGATACAGCCGCCATCTCTCCATTTTTTCCGAATAAAATCGCCCTTGAACTTGTCGTACCCTGATCAAGTGCCATAATGTATTTCTTCATACCCACTTCTCCATTATATATTTTCGTTTCACCCATTCGTTATTTTATTCCGTTCTCCTATCTGCTTTGCCGCATAACACTTCAGCTTCTATTTCAGATAATCATCTCTCAGGATCTGGTTTACACGCTCTACTTCTTCCCGAAGTCCGCGGGCGGACATCCGAAGTGCACCCTGCCCCATAATGATCAACTGTTCCAGTCCATCTGAGGATGCAACTGTCACTTTATACTTTCTGCCAAGCTCATGTGTCGTCTTTTCTATATACATATCGGCAGTCTCTGCTTCCTTCGTATAGACCACATGGATATTGCCATGCTTTGTAATGCTGCCCGGATTCTGCTTCACCTTATAAGCATCAAATACGAGGATCAGCTCACAGCCGACATACCCCTGATAATTCGACATAATATCGATCAGCTTATCTCTGGCACTGTCGATGTTCACCGCCGCCAGCGCTTTCAGGTCATCCCAGGCAAATATCACGTTATACCCATCAACTAACAGATATTCTTTCTCGCCCTTTTGCTTCCTGTATGCCCCGGGTCTGGCGATTCCGGTATCCGCCGTCTTTGATCCGACAGCCGGTGTCTGTACACCAGTGGTCTTGCTTTTACCATGTCCTGCCGCCTTCTTCACATACCAGTCCGCTTCCGACACACTCTTATTATACCGATTGAAACCGGCTTTATTATAAGCTGCATTTTCCCGGCTGTTTGAACCATAGGTACGGACAAATATATCCTCTAACTCTTTCTCATCATATACCGGTGCACCTGTGCCCTGCCGCTCACGCGCCATCCGTTTTCGGTTATCTTCGTCTGCCTCAGTAGGCTCTGACGTTATATTCCGCAGGACATCTTCCATTCCTGCAAGTGCAAATCCCGGATCTTCTTTTACATGCATCATATCATACACATCGTACCAGTCCACGATATATCCGGCTCCATGTGCACAGAATACCGACGATGCCGGATTTGCCATATCAAGCTCCGGATCATAGGTACTTGCCGCCAGCACTTCATCTTCATTGTGGCATGGCTCATATCCCTGCAGGGTACAGGATAACTTACCCTGTCCTCTGGTATATGCCGTCACATCCTGCTGGTACTCCTGCATCGTAGCAACCGGTGCAGTTCCTGTCAGGATACTCATTTCACCCTCGATCTCCGGCTGTGCAAATCGTCCATGCATCCGCGTGATATCGTTCATCGCCCGTCCGGTCATCTCTGTAGGAATCTCCAGCCGAAACGCATACACAGGTTCGAGCAGCCTGCATTCTCCCATCATCAGTCCCTGTCGCACCGCACGATATGTCGCCTGACGGAAATCACCGCCCTCTGTGTGCTTCTGATGTGCCCGTCCTGCGGTCACCGTGATCTTGATATCTGTAATCGGTGCACCTGTCAGCACGCCGCGATATTCTTTCTCTTCCAGATGTGTCAGGATCAGTCGCTGCCAGTTCTTATCGAGTACATCCTCGCTGCATATCGTATCAAACTGCATCCCACTTCCCGGCTCTAACGGTTCCATCAGCAAATGTACTTCGGCATAATGGCGAAGCGGCTCAAAATGTCCGACTCCCATTACCGGTTCTGCAAGTGTCTCTTTATATATGATACTTCCCATACCAAATGATATGAGATAGCCAAATCTGTCTTTTATGATCTGTGTCAGCACCTGAAGCTGCACCTGTCCCATAACCTTGACAAAGATCTCTCTGGTCTCCTGTGCAAACTCCACATGTAACTCAGGTTCTTCTTCCTCCAGCTGTCTGATATCCCGGATTACGACAACTGCATCCTTGTCCTCCGGATAGCTGACTTTATAGGATAACACAGGTTCCAATCCGGCAAATATATTTCCCTGTTCACATCCAACGCCCTGACCTGCCGACGTTCCGTTCAGCCCGGTGATTGCACATACCGTTCCGGCAGAAGCCTCCTCTACTGTCTCATAGCGTGCGCCGGAATAAATCCGGATCTGATTGACTTTTCCTTCGATTCCCTCGATCTGCTCCCTGCATTTTAAGCTTCCTCCGGTCACCTTCATATAGGTAAGACGTTCTCCTTTTGCATCTCTCGAAATCTTGAAGATCCGTCCGCCAAATTCTGCGTTATATGCAGGCATCACCATATAGGTATTCATCGCATCCAGTAACTCCCGCACGCCGGAGAGTTTGAGTGCCGAACCCCAGAAGCAGAGAAATATCTTCCTGTCAAGGATCGCTTCGATGATATCTTCTGTCTCAACCGTACCACTATCCAGATAGGTATCTAACAGTCTCTCATCTGCCATCGCGATCTGTTCATCTCTGTCCTCGGATGAGAAATCAACGCAATCCTCATCCAGCTTTTTTCGTATATTCTGGAAAATGGCATCTTTATCTGCCCCATCCATGTCCATTTTATTTACAAATAAAAATGTCGGGATCTCATACCGCTTCAACAGCTTCCATAATGTATCGGTATGGCTCTGCACTCCGTCCATGCCATTAATGACAAGGATCGCATAGTCAAGCACCTGTAAGGTTCGCTCCATTTCCGCTGAAAAATCAACATGCCCCGGTGTATCAAGCAGCGTAATCTCCATGCCATCATCAACCGGTATATCCTGTCGCCCTGCATCAGTCTTTGACGAAGCTTCATTTTCCATTCCGACAGCTTCTGCTCCGCCATATGTAAATACCGCCTGCTTGGAAAATATCGTGATTCCCCGTTCCCGTTCCTGTGCATCCGTATCCAGATAAGCGTCCTTATGATCCACCCGTCCAAGTTTGCGGATCTTGCCTGCCGTATATAACATGGCTTCCGATAATGTAGTTTTTCCCGAATCAACATGGGCAAGAATACCCACTACCAACTTCTTCATATCTGTAACTTTATCCTGTCTTCTTATTCTTTCTTCGTTTCATGGCTGCAAACTTTGCTGCATAGACTGCACCTAACGCACATGGAAATACAAATGTCGCAAAACGGTAAAGCAGCGCCATTGCTCCTGCTTCCGCACTTCCTACGATCGCGCCAAACATTGCGATCATTACAAACTCGCTGGAACCGATTCCGGCAGGCGTAGGAATAACCGCAGCCAGCATAACAGAAACCGTCGTGATCGTCAGTGCCACAACCGGTGAAAATGCACCACTTTTATATAAGACAATATACGGAATCATAAACCAGCATGAAAACTTACAAATATTGATCAGCAAAACACCAACCAGCAGTTTCCAATGATGCAGTAATTCTTTCGATGCCGTCTCCATGATATCGCACTGTTCTTTGACCTTATCAAACTTTTCTGTAAACCGTCCTTTAAAATTCACCAGATCCATCAACTTCTTTAAGATCTGATGGAACCATCCGGCACATACAAATAACAGCAGGCATATTGTAATAACGACTGTAGCTACAAATCCAATCCCAATATATGCTTCATATTCTGCAAAGGTTTCATTCATATAATGGAAATGCATCAGATACAGGATCACAGCCATAATTCCAATGCTTAATTTGTGTACTGCATATTCGATCATATACATTCCAAATCCTTCTGATGTCTTCACCCCATACTCATTCAGATAAACCAGTGCAGACACCCCTGCACCGCTTCCAAGCGTTGCCGTTCTGTAAAATGACACAAAATATGTCATTCCAAATGCCTGTCTGAATGTAAATGCCGGATTATACTGACGGGCAAATAACATCGTGATCGTGCTCTCAAACACACCATATAACAATGTTGCCACAAGGATCAACACGATGATCCACGGGCTTGTCTTTACAAGCTGCTTTGCGATCGGATCTGCCATATCCCGGAACACATAGACGATCAGGCCAAGAAGCACCAGCACGAACGTCCACTTTATAATACTTTTTTGTGTTTCTGTTAATTTCTTCATCTTATTTTTCCTGTTTCCATTCGAATTTCTGCTTGTTTGCATAATTATTTTCATTATATCGTGAGCATAGCTCACTCAATGCATTCCGCAAAATCAGCACCCTTGCCAGCAAGTAATTTTGCGTTCATTATATCGTGAGCATAGCTCACTCAATGCATTCCGCAAAATCAGCACCCTTGCCAGCAAGTAATTTTGCGTTCATTATATCATATGCACACGCTCACCGACAACATAAAAGGCTGTTTGTGATCAAGGCATTTGCATCTAAACTACTGTGCCATTTACGCCTGTGCCACTGTGCCATGTATCATGATATAAAACATTAGTGTCAGTTTCGTTATGAAATGCATATTGCCAGCGAATGCGGGTGCATGTTTGAGCCGAAGGCGAGTTTGCACAGAAGCATGAGCGAATCAGGCATATGCATTGAATAGAAACTTACATGAGTTTTTATCATGGTACATGACACAGGGCACAAGCGTAAAGGTCACAACAATATAGAGGCAAATGCCTGTAACAGCAAACACGCCCCACCACATTGCTGTATGGTGGAGCGTGTCTGCTTTGAGATAAATGATTATTTTGAAAGGATATTATATTCACATGTAAATCTTATTGGTTTTAGCCAAAGAGTGGAGTTGAGTAGTATCTGTCACCACTGTCCGGAAGGAGAACTACGATTGTCTTTCCTGCATTCTCAGGACGCTTTGCTAGCTCCTTTGCTGCTACGAAAGCTGCACCGGATGAGATACCAACAAGGATACCTTCTGTGCTTGCAATCTCTTTGCCGCCTTCAAATGCTGCATCGTTGTCGATCGCGATGATCTCATCGTAGATCTTTGTATTTAATGTATCTGGTACAAATCCTGCGCCGATACCCTGAATCTTATGTGCTCCTGCTGTTCCCTTTGAAAGGACTGGTGATGTAGCCGGCTCTACTGCTACAACCTTAACATCTGGATTCTGCTGCTTCAGATATTCACCAACACCTGTTACAGTTCCGCCTGTACCAACACCTGCTACAAAAATATCAACCTTTCCATCTGTATCATTCCAGATCTCCGGCCCTGTTGTCTTTCTGTGTGCTTCTGGGTTTGCCGGATTTACAAACTGTCCAGCAACGAAGCTGTCAGGAATTTCCTTAGAGAGTTCCTCAGCCTTTGCGATCGCACCCTTCATACCCTTTGCGCCTTCAGTCAGAACGATCTCTGCACCATATGCTTTGATGATATTTCTTCTTTCAACACTCATGGTCTCCGGCATAACGATGATTGCCTTATAACCCTTTGCTGTAGCGATAGATGCAAGACCGATACCTGTATTTCCTGATGTAGGCTCAATGATCGTTGCGCCCGGCTTTAATGTACCCTTTCTCTCAGCATCTTCAATCATCTCTTTTGCGATTCTGTCTTTTACGCTTCCTGCCGGATTAAAATACTCTAACTTTGCAAGGATCTTTGCATTTAAGCCTTCCTTTTCTTCAATGTGATTAAACTCTACTAATGGTGTGTTTCCGATTAACTCTGTTGCGTCTTTATAAATTTTACTCATAATTTCTGATCTCCTATTCTGATTCTATTTTTTGTTTTGCAGGTGATCGATAATCTCCGATCATCCGTATTTTTCTATTATTCTTTTACGTTCAATTATCTACTGTTTTTACGTCCGATTATTCTGCGATTGCCTTAAATGCTTCATCCAGATCTTCGATGATATCGTCGATATTCTCTGTTCCGATAGATAGACGAATTGTATTTGGCTTGATACCCTGATCTAATAACTCAGCCTCGTTGCACTCTGAATGAGTGGTTGATGCAGGATGGATAACAAGTGATTTTACATCTGCAACATTTGCAAGGAGTGAGAACAACTCAAGCTGATCGATAAATGCCTGTGCCTCTTTTGCTCCGCCCTTGATCTCAAATGTGAAGATTGATCCGCCGCCATTCGGGAAATATTTCTTATATAATGCCTGCTGTTCAGGATCCTCTGAAACAGATGGATGATTTACTTTCTCAACCAGTGGCTGATCTTTCAGATACTGTACAACCTTAAGTGCATTTTCAACATGACGTTCTACACGTAAAGATAATGTCTCAAGTCCCTGAAGGAAAATGAATGAATGTACCGGTGAGATAGTTGCTCCCATATCTCTTAACAGGATTGCTCTGATGTAAGTAACAAATGCAGCAGGTGCTGTATCCTTTGCAAAGCTTACTCCATGGTAAGATACGTTCGGCTCTGTTAACCATGGGTATTTGTCACTGGATGTCCAGTCGAAGTTACCACTATCGATGATGACACCACCGATCGTTGTTCCGTGTCCACCAATGAACTTGGTAGCTGAATGTACAACGATATCTGCGCCATACTCGATCGGACGAACGAGATAAGGTGTTGCAAATGTATTATCTACGATCAATGGAATATTATGTGAATGTGCGATCTTTGCGATTCTCTCGATATCTACAACCTCTGAGTTAGGATTTCCGAGTGTCTCGATCTCGATACCGGTTGTATTGTCCTGAATAGCAGCCTCGATTGCATCATAATCAAATGGATCAACGAATGTTGTCTCGATTCCAAAATCCGGAAGTGTATGTGCGAGAAGGTTATATGTTCCACCGTAGATGTTCTTTGCTGCTACGATGTGGTCACCCTTATGTGCAACTGCCTGAAGTGCATATGTCAGAGCTGCTGCTCCTGAACCAACTGCAAGTGCTGCTACACCACCCTCTAATGCTGCGATTCTCTTTTCGAAAATGTCTTCTGTAGGATTTGTAAGTCTTCCGTAAATGTTACCTGCATCTCTGAGACCAAATCTGTCTGCTGCATGCTGGCTGTTATGGAATACATATGATGATGTAAGGTAAATTGGAACTGCTCTTGCATCTGTTACAGGATCCGGTGCTTCCTGTCCTACGTGTAACTGTAATGTTTCAAATTTTAAATTTCTTTCGCTGTATGATTTCTTTGCCATAATTTTTATCTCCTGTTTTTTTCCGGTCGGTGTACATTTCCGTTTCTTCTGTTATGTACTGCCGTTTTATTCTGTATTCGTTATTTGCTCCCTCTGATGGAGCTTATCATTTCGTCATTAATGGATATCTCTTATCCAAGCTTTCTCTAGCGACAACATCTGTAAATTCCGCCTGCTGATAACGCTTGTCTGGTAGTACACATTCGATTGTCTTCATTCAAATATTGTGGTTGATAATACTTGTTCAACATATCCTTTACCTCGTTTCCGCTTATTCCTATCAACAAACTATGATTTAGCTTATGCATGTATGATACACCTCTATTCCTACTTTGTCAATAGGATAATAGAAATATTTCTGTGGATTTTTATTTTAAACTGATGTATAATCAATTCATAGAAAATTAGTATGAATTACAGAAGTGTAATTTGGAGGTGTATTACATTGAAAATATCAACAAAAGGAAGATATGCATTACGGCTTATGGTCTATATCGCAGCCAACTCAAACGGAAAACCGGTCAGCATAAAGGATGTAGCAAAAAACGAGGATATCTCTGATAAATATCTGGAACAGATCATTTCTATATTAAATTCCGGCGGACTTGTCCGAAGCGTCCGCGGTCCACAGGGTGGCTACCTGTTACGAAAAGCACCGGAAGACATTACAGTCGGTGCAGTTCTTCGTCTGACAGAAGGAACGCTCGCTCCTGTTGCCTGTGTCGAAGAGGATGCCCCGGAATGCGAGCGTGAATCCATCTGCTCCACCTACGATCTGTGGAAGCGGCTCTACAGTGCGATCTGCAGCGTTGTTGACACAACCACCATCGCAGATCTCTGCAACAGCCGACCTGAAGCCGGTGACGAATACTGCATTTAGCCTTGATTTTCCAAGTGGCTAAATTGCTTATACTCTGACACATAAAAAACTAGCATAGATTTCTATGTGTCAGAGTATAACCAATCCAGCCGTTTTGTAATATCATAAGAAACAATATGGTTATATACACATATCTCTGCTGCAATAAAATCATCTGCGGCGACGACATGGCACAAAATCATAGGAAACTCAGTCGACTGCATTATCGATTCTTAAACGATGGGCTGTCGTGCACTTAAAAGATAGTCTTATCCCCAAAATACTTCCCCGAATGGGATCACTGCTGCCTATGATCAAAACCAGCAACCGTGTGCTTAGCCTTGTCGTTAGCATGGTGCTGTTTTATATCCGTGAATTTCATATTTATATCTATAAAAAATCTACCCGGCTGTTCACTGTTGTTGAGCCGGTTCGGATCGATAATAGACAAAACATTCGTATAGGATTCGTCATGACATGCATATTGCCAGCGAATGTGAGTGCATGTCTGAGCCCGTAGGGCGAGTTTGCACAGAAGCATGAGCGAATCAGGCATATGCAAGGAATAGAATACTATACGAGTTTTTCTATTGTCGATTCTGAGCCAGATTAACACGGTGAACAGCCGGGTAGATTTTTATCCATAAATGTGAATTTCACACATTACTTCAACTTCATGTCAACCACAAGGTTGTTTCCGGTTGCGGTAATGTTCGCATAGCTGCCGGAGATCAATGGCAGCATCGGTGCGATATGACCGAGGTCGGCATCCATGATAACCGGCACATTGTGGTGGGCGATAATGTCTAGCACAGCATGATACTGGTCAAGCCCCATCATCTCCTGTCCATGCACCAGCGGACGTCCGATCAGGAAGCCCTTCACATACCGGAACCAGCCCGCATGCTCCATCTGCCACATAGCCCGGCGGATCGCCATCACATTCAGATCACAGGCTTCTAAGAACCAGATGAAGCCATCCTCTTTATATCGTTCCAAAAAATCCGCCGTCTTATCAAATTTCGTTCCAAGCAGATTCACCAGACAATCCATGCATCCACCGATCAGTCTGCCTGCCATGAATACTTCATCGACAGCAGTCGATCCGTGCGCCGCATCCGTTTCATACAGGTGAAGTTCTTTCTGTTCAGTGATATTATACGGTGCAAGCGGATGTTCTTCATCCTTCAGGGATTCCTTCTCATATCCGCGATATCCCTGCAGGCTTTTCTTCTCACCACAAAGCAGCGCAAATGTATCTTCTATCGATGCATGCCATGGCTCCATGCCAAATGCTGCCGCACATGGGCCATAAACAGAAGCTGTATCACAGATCGTTGTAAGCAGATAGGTCAGATTCGTATTATCCGAATATCCCACAAACCATTTTGGATCTGCTTTCTTTAAGCGTTCAAAATCAATATGATCGAGAGTCTCGCACATCAGCTCTCCACCACCACAGGATATCAGAACATCATTTTTCTTTGATGTGTACATTTCATTAATCTCCTGACCACATTTCTCCGGTGTGTTACTGATACCGATACCGCATCCTTCATAACAATTCGGACCAAGCTCCGTCTGATAGCCCTTAGCATGAAATGTATCAAGCGCATGTCCAAATGCTGTCCGATATGGTTCTATATTACAGCCAAAAGATGGAGCAACAAAACCAATCGTTCCACCTTTTTCTAAAAATTTCGGATATCTCATTTTTTCTCTCCTCCTTTTAGCCCAACAAACCGGAATTTACACTATTATGTATCCTTCAGCAGCTAACACCTTCAATGCTCGGTCGAAATTTTCTTCTTTTACAAGAATATAATCTGTGTTATATGTCGATACTGCAAAGATTCCAATTTGATGTTCTGCAAGAACACCAGATAATTTTGACAAAATTCCGATTAATGAAAAGTCAAGGACACCCTGAATGCGAAATCCTCTCCAACCATCGTCACGCTCAATCGTATTCAATGGCGTATCTTCCGATTTACACACCAGTGATACTTCTTCATCTGTCCTCCCAATAAAGTAAAAATTAGCATTCATATCTATATCAGAGACATCTGATACTTTACAGACAGTCAATTTATGTGAGATTTTCTTCAAATTCATTTTATTATCCCGCCTTCACAAAATTCCGATTTTGAAATATCTTTACAATGTCAACAAATTCATTACCAAGTTTACCATGATATCTTTTTCCTCTGGATTAGACTCAGCAATCATCAATGTTATCACCACCAATGCACCATCTCTTATCCTCTTCTGCCCTCTTTATAAAGTACATTATTACCAGCTAAAGCTTCGAATTAACACGACATCCCACAGATAGTATCATACCAAGATTATATATCTTAGGTTTTCTTTCTCCAGAACTTTTATCGGAAAAACCGACAGAAGTCCCATCTAATTCTCTCTAAACTGGAATTACTTGCTCTGGCAAACTAAACCAGTTTTTCCATCATTCACAATACATGCAAATAGTCCCATTTGACAACTTAAACCCATTCTTTTCATAAAACTTAGCCGCCGGGGCATACTCACTTGTATAAAGCACAATTCCTGCAAGTCCTTTATCTTTACTGTAATCTTTAACAGCATTCAATAGTTGCTTACCTATTCCTTGCCCTTGTCGTTCGGGAAGTACCGCCATCTCATTAATGTAAATCTCTTTTTTGCTTCCAGAAATCTTACAAAGTGCGAATAAGCAACCTAATACCTCTTCATTTTCCTCATATACATACCCAACAAATCTCTTCTGTTCAAAAAAATCTTGAAGATATTCTGTTGCGTTTTCTGCTGTCCAATCTATTCCCCAATGCTCCATAGGGAATGCTTTTGCATAAATCATGCCACATTGTGCTAAGTCACTGTCTTTCATAATTCTAATCATTTTATTACCTCACCTACCAATCCCCATTTTCGGATTCACACCCCCCTTATAAAAACACCAATATTCTCTCCACCACAAACACCGTCACACAGGCGGCTGCCGCTACGACTACCAGCCCTTTTTCACGGATACCAAGGATAACTGCTACGACAAATCCTGCGATCGCACTGATAATACTTTCCGTGCTGTAAAAGATCGCCGGAAGGGTAAGTGCTGTCAGGCAAGCATATGGCACATAGTATAAAAACGAACTTAAAAACTGATTCTCTATCTTTTTTCTGAATAACACCAATGGTACTGCACGGATCAGATATGTGACAACCGTCATTGCGATAATATATATATACACACTCATCTCTATTCTTCTCCTTTTTTCTTAACCGGTGCAACGATCGCACCGATTGCTGCTGCCGCTGCTGTACATATAACGATTGATATTCCGGTCGAGATAAAATGGAATATCGGAACATAATATAAAAGGATACTGAATAAAGCTGCCACGCATACCACAAATAACACAGATTTTGACTTCTTGGCAACCGGAACAACGATCGCCACGAACATGCCATAGAGCGCAAGACTGAGTGCACTGCACACGGACTTTGGAAGCAGCCCGCTGGCTACTGCTCCGGCAAATGTACCGCCGCCCCAGCCAAGGATCGGAAGGAGCTGAAGCCCTAACATATATGGGAAGGTCACTTCTTTGAAATGTCCCATCGCAACTGCAAAAATCTCATCTGTATTTGCAAATGCGATGACAAGACGTTTCCAGATGCCTACATCGTCAGCTAACTTCTGCGTGAGCGAAAGGCTCATCAGACCATATCTCAGATTGATAATAAGCTGGGTGAGGATCACCTCTAGGATCGTTCCCCCGGCAATGATGATCTGAAGTCCGGCAAACTGACCGGCACTTGTAACATTTGTAACGCTGGTAAGAACTGCCTGAAAGACACTGAGTCCGCCTTTGATCGCAAGAATACCAAAACTAAAACTAACTGCAAAATACCCCAGGGCGATCGGAATTCCATCCTTCAGCCCGTTTCTAAATTCATTCATTTGTACTACTTACTCCATATTACTTTTTTCATAATCCACCTGCATCAGGCACAGGCCCTGTGGTGGTGCGGTCGGCCCTGCGAGCTGTCTGCACCGGCCTGCAAGCACCTCTTCCATGTATGCAGGTTTCATTCTGCCTGCCCCGACCTCTACCAGAGTACCGGTCAGGATACGAACCATATTCTGCAAGAATCCGGCTCCGTGGAAATCAAGGATCACATAATCGCCATCTTCCTTAATATCGATCGCAAATAACTTCCGAACCGTCGATTTCTTCATCTGCTTATTTCCACAGAAGCTCTTAAAATCATGCTCACCAACCAGATAGGCTACTGCCTTTCGCATCCGTTCACAATCGATCGTCTCACCCTCATCCAGAGTCCAGACATATTTCCGGTCAAATACCGGCTTCAGTCTGCCACGATAGATCGTATATCGGTAATGCTTGCCCTTTGCATTAAATCTTGCATGAAACCGCTTCGCTGCAGGTGTAACCTCCAAAATGCAGATATCATCCGGCAGATAATGATTCATATAGTCCCGAATCTCCTCCGGTGTCTTATCTGTCGGAATTGGTCCGCTTGCGGCCATTGCCCTTGCATGCACACCAGCATCGGTTCTTCCTGCTCCGTTGATCCGCACTTCTTCGCCTGCCATCAGGGAAAGCACTGATTCAATCTTCCCCTGTATGGTCACAACGTCTTTTTTATGTTCCCACCCATGATATCTCGTTCCATCATAGGCGATCAGAAATCTGTAATTCTGCATAATTGTTTCCTTTTCTACATAGCTTTCATTTTCTCTATGACGATTATCTTCTGTGCATCTTCATCTTCTGTATATCACATATCTTCCGCATGTCTATTACGTTTCATATATTTCTATACAGCATTTACATCCTTGATCGTGCCATTCTCAAAATCTCTCGCATTGTCCAGTGTGGTACGGCTGATCGCTTCCAGTGCTTCTTCCGTCAGGAAGCCCTGATGGGAAGTTACGATGACATTTGGGAATGACAGCAGTCTTGCCGTGATCGAAGTTTCCAGAATATCATCCTCACGGTTCTCAAATACATTATTCGTTTCTTCCTCATATACATCCAGACCGATACCAAAGAATTTCTTATTTCTGTTTCCAGTGATCAGATCTTCCGTCTTGATCAATGCACCTCTCGATGTATTTACAAGGATCACATTATCCTTCATCTTATTGATCGTCTCTGTACAGATCATATGGTATGAATCATCTGTCAGCGGACAGTGAAGAGAGATCAGGTCACTGGTCGATAACAACGTATCCAGATCCACATACTCTACAAAATCCAGAGATGGATTCTGGTACATGTCATATGCCTGAACCTTCATGCCAAATCCATGACAGATCCGACACATAGCTGCACCGATCTTACCGGTTCCGATAATTCCCGCTGTCTTGCCGTAGAAGTTCATACCTGTAAGTCCTACCAGACTGAAATTATTCTCTCGAACTTTAATGTAACTCTTATGGATTCTTCTGGTAACTGCAAGTGCAAGTGCCATCGCATGCTCTGCAACTGCCTCCGGTGAATAGCCCGGAACACGGAGCACTGTGATACCACAACGATTTGCTGCATCCAGATCTACATTGTTGAATCCGGCACAGCGCATTAACACTAATTTTACACCATTTGCCGCCAGACACTCAACTACTTTTTCACTGACATCAGAACTTACAAATGCGCAGATCGCATCATACCCTTTTGCAAGTGCTGCTGTCCTCGGTGAAAGATCTGCTTCCAGAAATTCTACCTCCAGATCTGAATATTCCGGTAATATCTTTTCAAATGAATCTCTGTCATATTTCTTTGTGTCATAAAATAAAATCTTCATATTCCATATCCTCCTGTCATAAGCTGCGGTCAGGCATCTGTAAAAGCATCATATACTGCTATAATTCCGCTCATTTTTTTAGTCTGCCTGTACAATTCTATATTTCTGCAACTATTATTTACTCTTCACTGTCATTTTATCACAAGAACCAGTTATTTACACAAAAATAAATAACAAATACCATTTTCCGGTCTTAAAATTTATTCCATATTTATGCAGACATATAAAGTATCCGATTCATAAAAAAGGAGACCATGAAGCTTTCTGATCTTCAAATCCATATCTGTGTCTCCATGATCTCCCTTATATACTTTACAATCTCCTACTTCTGAGTTGTAGTCGCTTCCGTACCTGTGCTTTCTGTTACATCTTCTGTAACTGTACTTTCTGTCGTTGCCTCCGACTTACTCTCAGTCGTTGTTTTTTCTGTTTTCTGCTTTTTCTCTTTTGTGTCAGATGTATCTGACTGTTTGCTGTCAGTCTTCTTCGACTTCTTATGTTTCTTGCCGGAAGACTTCTTAGTCGATTTCATAAACTGCTTATATTCCTTGTAAGCCTTATTCCAGCTCTTATACTCCGGATCTTTCTTCTTATTCGTAAAAGTATAGTTCTCTGAAATATACTTACCGATCTCTCTTGTTACCTTCTTGGCTCCATAGCAGTTCAGATGTCTTCCGCCATCTCTTGTATCCTTCTTCCAGTTGATCGCATTCTTACCCTCTGTGGTATTCAGATCAACAAATGGAATGCCAAGTTCCTTGGCATATTTTGTCATGCCATTGTGCTTCTTATAATTCCATGAGCTTGCAGTCGGCATCTCCACAAACACTACGTCGATATCATTTTCCTCACAGAGATCAAGGAACATCTTGAGGAAGAACTTGGAGGACTTTGGTACCGGCTCGACATCGGCTGTCTTTACCATCATGTCTTCGCCTGTATATGGTACAACTGCTTTATTCAAATACTGTCCTCTGCTTGAAGAACGATACATGTAATTCTTTGCTTTAAAGCTGTCACCCAGCGCAAATCCTTTCCACCTGTTATGATACTTCATGATCGGAATGTATTTGTAGATCAGGGATTTCACATTTCCTTCCACTCTGGATACCTGTGTCTTACCCTGCCATAACAGATCAACATCCAAAATGATCAGCTTCGGCTTCTGGCATGTCAGAAGCTCCTCTAAAATATTAACTGTCTCAGCAATATTCTGTGCGCCTTCCGCAACAACGTAAGAAGGAATACCATATTTTTTCCACATCAGCATCGGTGAATATGCACTGTAGGCATTACTGTTTCCCATAACGACCAGATCGATGGAATTCTTTGGTTCTCCATAGAAACCTCTGGCATTTGGATTTGATAAGCCGCCTTCCGGATCACTCGTTTTCGGATAAAGCATGACGGAGCCTAGTGCCATAAAACCACAGAAGATCAGCATAAACACGATAACTTTTATTATGTTTTTTACTATTTCTTTTTTCATGTCTCTCACCATCTATCCTAAAATTGTGCATATATGAATCCGGCTACTTCATAACCGCTTCCATATGCACCCAGAATGATCACAGAAAAGATCAGTCCATAATATAATACCCATCGAAAAACAATATTCTTTGTCGCTATTTCCTCACGGATATGATGTCCCTTCTCCTGATATAAACCTACCAGTAATAATACCAGTGCACCAAATGCAAGTAAGAGGAAATCATAAATATCAAGCTTTACTTCAAACAGATCTCCGCTTGTAAGCACTGAAAATGTGAAATTATGAAACATTGATACAAGCATCTGACCAAAGATCTTAAGGTCATCCGCACGGAACATCAGCATACCGATATTTACGAAAATAAATGTTCTTACAACCTGAAGTGCCTTATAAATCTTACCTTGCCGGTTCACATGCATCTTCTCATACAGCTTCTTGAATAATGGTTCCGTCAGAAGTCCAAGTATCATAATGAGACAGTAGTAAATACCATACATAACATATTTCCAGCTTGCTCCATGCCAGATACCGGTTCCGAACCATACCGCGAGCATCGCGATCGAGGTCGGAATCAGAGTTGCAAAAAATGCATTGAACTTCTCTCTGGTCTTCTTACTGAGCTTCATAAATGCTTTTGACAGTGAGATGGAATAAAATACATAGTCTTTAAACCATGCACCAAGTGTCATATGCCATCTTCTCCAGAATTCACTGACTGTCTTTGACATAAATGGTCTTGCAAAGTTCTCAGACATCTGAATTCCAAACATCTGAGCACTACCTCTTACGATATCCATACAGCCGGAGAATTCTGCATACAACTGCAAGGTATATAACAGCATTCCGACAACTACATACAAGCCATCATACTGATCGTGGAAATTGAATATCTGATTTACATACATGTTTGCACGGTCTGCTATAACTATCTTCTTAAACAGACCCCAGAAAACAAGCTGTAAACCCTGAGTCATGTTATTATAGTTGAACTCATGGCCTTCATAAACCTGATCAGCCAGCAGATCAAATCGTCCGATTGGTCCTTCCACAATATGCGGGAAGAATATCAGGAACAGATTCACCTTCCAGAAATTATCGGATGCTCTGTATTTTCCCCTGTAAACATCAACGATATAACTGATCGCCGACAGAGTATAGAATGAGATACCAAGCGGCAGTATCATACTCTGCATTGGATTTACCTTATTAATATGGAACAGGCTTAATATGTCACAGAAAACCTGTCCAAAGAATACAGAATATTTCAGATATACAAGAATACCAAGGTTCAGTAAAACGATCGAAACACATACGCATTTCTTCTGCCAGCCAATGATCGCTTTGTATTCTTTCTTATCCTCTTTTGGCAATGCTTTCTTTGCCATACCGAATCCATCATCGATCTTATTCAACAATCGTCCGCCGAAATAGATGGATAACGATGAAAACAATATAAACACAACATATTTGCCTGAATTAATGAAATAAAACAGATAACTGAATATCAACAGAACCTTCCATTTGTGCTTTAACGGCACAATGGAATAGAAAAAGAATGATCCCATCAATATAAATCCTAAATAAGCTATCGATGTATATGACATTATTTTACTCCCTAGTCGTCACTTAATCTCTGGATCATATCATAGATCGTCTGAACTGTTTTGAAGTTCTCAGGTACGATATCTACAGGTGTGATCTCGATGTCAAATGCATCATTAAGCTCAAGCACCAGTGTTACCATTGTAATAGAATCCAGAATACCATGACCAACCAGGTCTGTATCGTTTGCAAAATCAACTCCAGGTTTTACTTCATTTAAGATCTCTAATAATTCATCCATTTTTTCTACCTCACTTTTATGATAATTTATAATTTTTTTTCAACCACTTACGATCAATTTTTCCATTTTGATTGTGTGGCATACTTTTCACTCTTACGAACTGGTTCGGCTCCATGTAATGTGGAACTTTTTTCTTGAATTCTCCCAGCAGGAATGCATCATCCAGTTTCTTTCCTTCATATATAAATACGATCTTGTCCTCTGCATCATCATAGATACATGCATAACTTCTGATACCCTCGATCGCACCGGCAGCCGCCTCGATCTCACCAAGTTCAATACGGTAGCCCATATGTTTGATCTGATAATCTTTCCTTGAGATATAGACCAGTTCTCCATACTTGTTATATTTGACAAGATCTCCGGTCTTATAGATCAGTTCCGGATAATTCGGATTCAATGGATTCTGGACAAATGCTTCCTTTGTCTTTTCTTCATTTCCATAATATCCAAGAGCGACAAATGAACCTCTGGCATATAATTCACCTTCTGCACTGAAGCCTGTCTCAGGATTGATCTCCGGTGAAACCACCTTACCATCTTCACCAAGTACAAATACATCACAGTTGTTACATGCATTTCCCATCGGAAGCGGCTCATCATCACGGAACTTTCTGTTTACTACATAATAAGTACAGATATCCGTTGTCTCTGTCGGACCAAACAGATTTGCATACATGGCATCCGGCAGATTCTCGATCCAGTAATTTAATGGTCTGGTCGGCATAACCTCACCGGCAAATAATACTTTCTTCAGTTCCGGAAGCCTGGCATACTGAAACATCTTATAATTTGCAATGATCGAAAGTGCTGATGGAACCCAGTAGATCGTATTGACCTTTTTCTCATTCAGAAACTCCATGAGCTTGATGGGAAATGAGAAATACGCTTTGGGTATTATATACAATGTAGCACCATTTTTCAATGTGCTATATAAATCCGAAACAGACATGCTAAAATAAAATGGTGTCTGATTTCCAAATATCGTTGTCTCATTGATATCAAATGCTTCTGTATACCATGTGATATAAGAGAGGATGTTGGAATGAGAAATAACCGCACCCTTTGGAACACCTGTAGAACCGGAAGTAAACAGTGCATATACCGGGTCTGTATCGATCATATGCGCTCTGACAACTGCAAGGCAATTCTGATCTATCGTCTGATCCAGTTCATCCATATTAAAGATCTTAAGGCCGTATTCCTGACCATCTTCTGCCTCAACCTGTAATTCTTTTGCCTTATCCAGATGCTTATTGTCTGTCACAGCAGCCTCGGGCTGTAATGCCTTTAATATCTTATTCACTCTGTCTACCGGCATTTCGGCATCTATAACTACATAAAAGTTCCCACTGTAAACAACTCCCATAAAGGCTGCAACGCTCTTTGGTTCCTTATCAAGAAGAACTACAACCGGGCGGTTCTTACATCCGACAAGTCCCTGATACAACCATGAACCGATCTGTTTTGCTGTCTGCTCCAGTTCCTTATAAGTCAAGCCACCGTTTATATCAGCTACGGACAGCTTATCCGGAAACTTTTCTGCTGATCTTTCAATAAATTCCAGTACATTCTTCATAGTCATCTGCTCCAGAGTATCTCTGGTCCTCCTTTATTTTACAATTGCAAATACCAGTCTGACTGTATATCTGCCTTTTTTCTCATTTGCTGAAAATTCTATGTTCATTTCCTGCGCGATCTTCTCGCAGGTCTTGATCCCAATTCTGGTACTTTCAGCTTCATTTCTGCTTTTGCTTATATGATTACTGATTACCAATTCTACTTTCGATTCGGTTGTGTGATATGTGATATCTACCGGCTTACTGTAATCAGAATATTTCCTTATATTTGTAAACACATTATCAAACAGTCGTTTCAGATATGGGGCATCGATCTTTATCAGCGGTGAATCATCCTCTGTCTTGATCCGGAAAATAATTCCCTTTTCTTCAAGCAGGCACATATATTCGCCGATCATCTGCTGGAAAAACTCTTTTGCATGATAAACTTCCATTTTCAGTTCATCGGTATGCCCTGAATAAACGAAGAAATATCGAAACAGCTTGTCTGACAGATCTTTTAACTGTCCTGCTTTGTCAACGCAGATATCGACATACTGTTTGTATTCTTCTTCGGATTCGAATTCTCCTGTCTCAAGCAGATCCAGATATCCACTCAATACTGTAAGCGGCGTCCGAATGTCATGCGCCATCGCTGTGACCAGATCCCGGTTCGCCTGCCATGCTTCTTTTTCCTTACTCATCTGATCAATAATCGAATTTCTCATGCTGTCTATATTCTCAGCAAGTGTCAGGATCTCGTCATGTCCTGACTTTGTGATCGTCGCATTGATATCTGTTTTCTTGATCTTTGATACCTCATGTGTCAGTCTCTTTACACGCCTTACCACCCGGCCATTATAGAGCATAACTAATAACATAAATATAAATGAACATACCAGAAATCCTATCGTCACCCATATGTAATAGACCTTTTTCTCGGAATAATCTACAATGCAGACATCATATAATCCGTCTTCAAAACGAACCGAATAGAATGCATAACCACCATACTGAGATGCAAGGTCATCTATATCTGAAGAATCAATCGGAATCGTCTCTGTATAATCCGTCTCCGTAGAGGATGTATCCTCGCCGACCTTCTGCTCTGGCTGTTCTTCCTGTTTTTTTGATTCTGCTTTCTTCCGGTAAATCTCAAGCAGATGTTTGTTTTTGATATTATTCAGCATCTGCCGTTTGTCTTCTTCAGACTCTGCAAGCTTTCTGCCCTTCTGGTTTCCATTAGATATTTTATTAAAAAAACGTTCCATCATGGTTCGTCTTTTTTGCTTTGTTGAATCATATATTACATTCTCATTCTGATAAACCAGAAGATATACACTTCCTTCTTCCCGCTGCCAGCTGAGAATGGCATTCATATCTGTAGATTTAACTTTGTTCTTACTGACATAATCAGAGAAACGGTCAATCTTTTCTTCCGTTCTCCGTGCCACAGTCGTTTCATTCAGATATTTCTTATCAATCACATATACGGTTGTCTTCAGCCAGACAAAGAACAGCCCGATCGCAAACAACAGGCTTCCTGCTATTACAAGGATCAGCTTTGTATTCAATGTAAGCCTTTTTTCTGCATCTTTTTCAAATCTTTTCTGTTCTGCTCTGTCTTTCATACCGCATACTTCCTACCGGCTGTTAATCCACCTGATAGCCCTTTCCATATATGGTTCTGATGATTTCCGGTTGTGCCGGATTATCTTCGATCTTCTGACGAAGTCTTAATACATGTACCATAACCGTATTTGATGAGGACGGAAGATATTTCTCCTGCCAGATGTTCTCATATAATTCATCCAGATTCCAGGATCTTCCGCGATTCTTCACAAGAAAGAACAGTAATGCAAATTCTTTATCCGTCAGGTGAATGATTTCATTTTCTTTCGTCACAACACGCTTATACGGATCGATCGATATTGCTCCGACACGGAGAATACCATCATTATTATCTTCTCTTCCTTTGTATACATTATACCGCCGGATCAGTGCTTTCACCTTTCGGATCAGTTCACTCTGTTCAAATGGCTTACTTAAGAAATCATCTCCACCGGTATCATATGCCTCATTCTTATCCGGCTCCTGCGTCTTAGCTGTTAGAAACAGCACCGGAACAGATGAAAATTCGCGAATGGCTGAACAGCTCTCCGTTCCTGACATTTCAGGCATCATGATGTCCATAATGATCAGGTCGATATCAGGATTTTCTTTGACCAGATCAATCGCCTGTTTTCCGTTTTCAGCTTCCATGATCTGATATCCCTGTCTCTTCAGATAAATACCAACCAGTTTCCTTATATCCTTTTCATCGTCAACGATCAGGATTTTTTCTGTATTTTCAGGCTGCACAGTGCCTTTTGTCTTTTCATCTATTCTTTTGTCATTGTCTAAAATCATAACCATATCCTCTCTTTTTTAATATGCCCTGATTTTAATTTTCAACAACCATCCACACATTATAGCATTTGCGTCTATAATTCAAGTATGCGTCATGCGTTGTTAAGATTTGTTAAGTCAGGTTATATCAAAAAATTACATCCATTTTGTATCCAATTTTTTAAGATTCTTAAGTTTTTTATTTAAGGTATCTAAAAAATCCACTCAAAAACAATCCCATAAAGCTCCCTCAGATAATATGTCGGCAGTAACCACCAGGCCGTTTTCCCGCACACCGCCGATGGTTTTATACCTGTATGTTCTGCAATAACAGATGCCCGGTATTCATGAAATTCATTTGTTACGATGATAACCCGTTGATCCAGATTTTTCTCTTCTATGATCTCTTTTGAATATAGAAGATTCTCTCTGGTCGAAGTAGAGCGGTCTTCCTTATATAAACGATCGGCAGCGATTCCCTTTTCTGTAAGATATCGGTACATGCATTCCGCCTCGCTGATATTTTCACCTTTTCCCTGTCCGCCGGACAGAATACATACAACATCTTTATGTGTATTCAGATAATCATACGCCGCATCTAAACGTTCCGTCAACATCAGGCTCGGGCGGTCACCATTTACACCACATCCAAGCACGATCATAACCGTTTCATCCTTCGGAACGGTGTTTGATGCCTTTACCATGCATACCGTTCCCGCTGCAGCAAATCCGACTGCTATCAACATGATCAACAGAATGATCCCACATATCACTTTTCCGGCAGTACGAGTCAGCCATTTTTTAACCCGGTGATTCACTCCATGAAACCATACTGCATATAAGATCAGGCAGATACCAAAAACAACTCCTGTTAAATTTCCTATATTTTTAATACCTTTCGTAATAAATGGAAACAAAAATATGAATACTCCTGCAAGTCCTGCCAGAAATAACAATATTCTTAGCCATATTTTTTTCTTCAATTTTCTCTGCATGCCTCCTGTCTTTTTACACAATTCTCCTTTTCTGGAGTCCACTCCATGTTTTATAGCATCAAAATGCATCAAAATGCCATCATCTCTATTGCGGAGCAGTTAAGATTTGTAAACTGAATAGTTACGTGGAGCATTTAGTGTGAAAGAAAGTAGAGGAAAACCATAGATTGACGCACTTAAATAAGCTG
>ERZ808240.536-NODE-536-length-49332-cov-13.418187_pt1 | contig 49332 bp, 28 predicted proteins | sample MGYA00521084_ERZ808240 | MGnify/ENA primary metagenome ERZ808240 (study PRJEB31516, sample SAMN03275571) | gut metagenome | biome: mammalia-associated habitat; material: feces | host: Papio cynocephalus | place: Kenya | collected 2012-08-06 ...
AAATGAGGAAAAAGTCAGTAAAATCAAGTGCTTTAGCTTAATCAGCAGACACTAAGTAACCTCCATTTTTCAAATTCAGTTTGCAGTGCGATAAACGTTTATCTGATAGTATCATCTTAACAAATCCATACCTCCCGTTTCTATCGCGAACAAGCCTTAGATTTTTAAAAATAAGGTTTTTTGTGAATCTATAAATAGGAAAACGGCTCTCCTGCCTCCACAAAGTTGATTGGGATACCGGGAGCAAGTGGCTCCAGCCACTCCGGCAGATACTTCATCCCAGCTTCTTCTGTGCGGTTATGCCCGGGAATAATCAATGCCTTATGCATCCCCAGCATAGCGGCATCCCACACATAAGCACAGATTGTCCATTCCAGAATTTCACCGCAGATGAGCACATCGAGCTTCTCTCTCTCCATCAATTCCATAGGCATGGCTTCACGTCCAAATCCAAGACTTCCTCCTCCGACCAAAATTCCTGCCCTCTCCACCGGTGTCTCCGGGTCTCCTACAATCTGTATCACATCCATATGAAGCTTCTCTTTTAATTCCTCCGCCAACGCACGAACCGTTGTCGCCGGGAGCTGATAGCACATATCGGAGCTTCGTAGGACACTTTTTTCTCTACTACGCATCTGGGCTATCCGGTAGTTCTCCCAACCCAGCTCCCGCAGTAATCCACGATAGATTCCATCGCCTTCTGCCGCCATATGCAGATAATCATGAAAACGCCATACGCAGATTCCATATTGCAACAGCAGCTTCTTTTTTTCCAGATAAACCGGATCCTGTTCCAGCCAGTCCCTCTCGTCGTCCCCCGTAAAGTATGTCGGCTCATGGGTGATAATCAGATTTGCTCCCAGATGATGTGCCTGCCGGATTACATCCACCGTTGCCATAAAGGTCGTAACGATACCTGTAATTTCAGTCTGCGGATCCCCCTCTATAATTTGATCGCAGGTTCTGTCCAGCGGTTCCACCCCACATTTCTGAATGATATTGTCAATTAATTCCTGTACTTTCATCTGCTGTCCTTTCTCCGGCTTTTTTGTATTCGTTTGGACTCATGCCGGTAATCTTTTTATAAACAGTGGAAAAATATGCAAAATTATCAAATCCCACTATTTGTGCCACTTCACTGACTCTTGCACTGCCTGACAGAAGACGTTTGGCTTCCTGTATCCGCAGCTGATAGATATAATCCTTGATACCAATCCCCTCCGACCGTTTGAATATCTTGGCCAGATATTCCGGAGTCAGATAGACCACTGCTGCTACCTGGCTTCTCCCGATATCTTCCGTATAATGTTCTGCTATATAACGCTTGGAGGTCTCGATGACATTACCCGATTCCTGTGTCTCCCGGATATATTCCCAGGTTCGCTGCACGAGATAATTTGACCATTTGAAAAAGTCCACCGCAGAATTATGCGCTTTGTTTCGCAGCTTTAGGGCATAATCGTTGTGAAACAATTCGTCAGCCCGAATACCGTTTTTATACAGATATACATATACGATCTGGGTCACATTGGTCTGCAGCGTCAGCAGCGCAGAAGGGTTCAGCTGTTTGCTTTTGGTCAACTGTTCCACCATTTTTTTCAGATAATTCATGACCCGGATCTGATCTCCTTCGATCAGATGCTGTTCCAGATTCTGCAGATCCATCGTGACTTTTTCCCGTAAGGGAACTATCTGCAGCTGTTCTCCGGTGAGTACCATTCCCCGCCGCATCATATTCTCCGCATCATATTTCAAAATCTGCTTTCTCGCCTGTGCCAGCATCTCCGGCTCTGTCGGTTCGCTCAGATAGCAGGTCATTCCGCAGGCAAACCAGCGATCGCACAGTCCGATCAGTTCCGCTCCCGCTTTCTCTGCTGCCTCTTTGTCATCCTGCCGGTATACCTTCATCATGTAAAACAGCTCATCCGTGCTCTCATGCAGGATATTTATCCCCTCTTCCTGTTCCTCCAGAACCTCACAGCCTAACTTCTGAAGAGCATATTCCACTGTGCCGGTATTCCATTCCTCCCATGCGCTTTCATATTTTCTGGAACATGCCATCAGCAAAATCCACGGTCCATGCTCAAATGCCAGTCTCCTCCGGTGTAACTCCTTTTCAATATAATCTTTTTGTGCCGGAATCTGTTCCAACAGCAAATCTCTCCAAAATCCATACCGGATATATTCTTCACTGTCCGTCCATAATTCCCGGTATTTTTCTGCTTCCAGCAATTCCTGTCTGCGATTGATCTTACTGATCAGCTTGTACAGTTCCTGCTCCAGTTTTTCCGGAACAAACGGTTTCGTCAGATAAGCCGCTGCCTCATATTGCATGGCATAGACAGCGAATTCAAAGCTTTCATGGCAGGTCAGAAACAGGAATTCACTGGTAAGCTGCTGTTCTCTTGCCCACTGGATCAGATCCAGTCCGCTTCCCATTGGCATTTCAATGTCACACACGACGATATCGATGTTTTCCTCTGTCAGTACCTGTTTTGCCCCGGCAATCTCATAAGCATATCGGACTGTATCTATTCCCTGCTTCTCCCATTCCATGGATCGCAGAATCACATCCACCGTATTGATATCATCATCTACGATCAGTGCTTTCATAGCTCCTCCTCTCATATAATCGGTTTCTCCGGAAAATATATTGTTATTTTTGTCCCACCGGAGATATTTTCGAATTGCAACAGATCCGGAGCTCCGTACATAATCTCCATTGTCCCTGCTACATTATTGAGACCTACTCCATGACCGTTACTGTTGTTAATCTCCCATTTTCCCTGTATGATATTCTCCGGAAATGCTTCTCCATCATCTTCGATTGTCACAGCAAGTACTCTCCGCCCCTGCCACGAAATCTGCTGCATCGCAATATATATGGATAAGATACTTCCTACCCTGACCGTATGCTTATATTTATTTTCGAGAAATGTATGCAAAATCATCTGTGGAATTTTCCACTCCATCAGTTCCTGCGGTCTGTCCATATAACAGAAAACACAGCCGGGATACAGAATTTCCTGCATTTCCAGATATTTTCCAAATGATTCAGTTCCTCTTCTATCGGAACCGTATGCAGTCCGGCCTTAAACATATACCGGATATTTTCAGACAGTGCTGTAATATATGCCCTGATTTCTTCACCTCGATTATCAAAGCTCATGCTGTGAATCGTAGCAATCGCATTCAGAAAAAAATGTGGTTTGATCTGCATCTGAAAATATTTGAGCTCCGTCTCCTTCTGTTGCAGCTGCCTCTCATACTCACTGATCCGCAGTTCAACGATCGTATCCATCATGGAATTAAATGCCTCATTCAGCACACTGAACTCACGATTTCTACACCTGGTCTCCACACGATGTTTGTAGTCTCCGTTCTGAATATATTCTATCGTATACATCAAAGCCCGGATAGGCTGGAATATCTCACTGCGGACATAGCTGTAGAGCCATACCAGCAGTCCGATCATCAGTACTACAATGAGTAGAATTACTGCCGGAAGAAAAGGAATCTGTTCATAGATTGTATTGCGTTCCACCGTGCATACCAATACAAGATTATATTTCCCGATGTCCTGCCTCCAGCTTCTTGTGGGTTTCGTTCCCTTATATGCCTCTCCGGCGAGGAGCACTCCCTGCGCATTCTCCAGTGTCAGAGTCCGGTTGGTATCATGCTCCAATCGAAGTATCTGTTCGAGGAAAGTGTCCGCTTTGATCCATGCAGCCGCAGAGTAATCCCGCGTATCGTAGCTGCGCAGCAGATATTGTTCCTCTCCCACTGTCACAACGATCCACCCCTGGGTTCCGGTAGGCATCTTCTCCCCTTCCTTTCGTTCCAATCTTCGTTCGTTCATATACGCGATGATTGCATCCCGGTCCTGCATCGTCAATCGGGCACTGGCATCCGACACATTGTTCTCATAATTGCCAATAGCAATGAGCATATCCACAGTATCGTTGTTCGACCGAAGGCGCTTTATAATGTCCAAAAGATCTGTTGCCGCATAGTATCTTTTTGCTTCCTCCGCATTTGACAATTCCTCGAGAGATTTCTGTTCCTGCGCAATGGACAGAAGATTATTGTCTGTACTATGGAGACCGTATTCCAAAGATGCCTCATAGATGTTCAGCAAGTGTCCAATCTCCTCCTGCTGGTTCTCTGCCAAAACATTGTTAGTAAACCGCCATAAAGTCAGCAGAATCGCTCCTCCGAGGATCAGAAGTCCACTCATGACAAACATTATCTTGACGATTAACGAATTATTTTTCTGCCGCATCCGTCACTTCTCCTTCTTCTACCATTTTCAATATATCAATTTTCCTGCCCACTTTCTTTTTATTTTAAGGGAACTATTTTTTATTTCAAGGAAAGATAGTGAAATTCTCCGGACTTTATTATAATCAGAGCATAGAGAATCGTATGAATTATTGCCGAAAAGAGGAGTTCCCTGTTTGAAAAAAGCCACCTCAATGAGGTGGCTGTGCCTGTTTTGTTTTTTGCTGTTCCATCTTGATTTTTCTGGTGTTCTCTTTTATCAGCTGCTTTGTCAGATCCCCCGTTGCGGAAATTCCCAGATTCAGGCGATGGTGCAGGGCAAACTCCGCACTTCCCATAGCTGCCTGTTTTTCCAGGTAATCCGGGCCGACGGCTTCCTTCACTTCCTTCCGGAAAGCCTCAATGCCGATCTTACCAAGACGCCCCAAAAGCGGCGTATAGACCATCTGATTTCTCTCATTTCTCTTAAGATTCTTCAGTACCACACGCTCTCTGTCAATACTGTCAATGATCATGACATCCAGAAGCTCCGCTGCGTCCGGTCTGGTCTCCGGATCCTTCAAAGCTTTTGTCGTCTCTTTTCTGCCGGTTTCCAGGCTTTTACGGAAGATTCCGCCATATTCCATGATGCCTCTGATCTCTCTGGGCAGACGTGTGATCTTTTCTTCCCCTATTGCCTGCAGAATTTTTGCTTCTCCCAGCTCGTGCATCAGAATCGCCCCGGCGGCGAACTCTGCGACCGGAATCTCCGGATTCATCAGCGTATTGCAGAAATTTCTCAACCGGTCTGCCGGTAATAGCTTTGTCTCGCCGCTCTCCATCTTCTGTCGGATTTCCCGATAGCTTGTTCTCATTCGGTCCGGGCAGGCGGGGGGCTCCGTTTCCGGCTGTAATACCTTTTTCAGATATTCCTGCGGTGTCTGCTCTCCCTGCCGGACATTATTATTGGTAATACTGTTCAGCAAAGCAAGTGTTGCCGTTTCTTCCTGACTCTTATCCCCGGACAGATTCTCTTTTCCGTCATCGCCGGCCGCACTTATGAGCTTCTCCAGTTTTCGGTTCTGATATTCCGGCTCTTCGAACCGGAGAAGCTCCTCATATCTCTCCAGCAGATTCTGTAGCTTTTCCTGCTTCCTGCCGCTCCTGATTTCTTCCAGGTGTGCATCCGCTTCTTCTGCGGACAGGCTGCTTAAGTCAGTCTCAGCCTCCTGCCGTATCTCAGACATCGTCTCTGTCTGAAGTTCATTCTCTTTTTTGACATCCTCCAGCACATTTTTTGCAACCGTTACTTTTTCCACACTCTCATTGAATTTCCGCAAAGCCTCTTCATAAGCGTCCACTTCCGCACGGTAGCCGGGTACCAGAAATGCAAACATTCTCGTCCAGAGAGATGGTTTCTGCGGTTTCTGAACAGTCTGCTCCCTGATATAATCCTCCATGCTGTCCATGCGATAGGCGTTATTCAGGTTTTTCATTTCTACCGTGATCGCCCAGACGGGGGAACTGCTTTCGACATTCGCCGGAAGCCGGAAGAACCAGGTCTTACCATCCATATTCAAGAAGCGGTCTTCTATTTCTTTTGTATCTGCCCCTGCAGGGTTTAAGATCTCCCGCTTTCCCTCCTTATCCACCATAAAGGCACAACCGGGATAGTCTCTTAAGAATTCCTTCAGCGCATCTTCGGATTCCTGATAAGGTCTGCTCCAGTCCTCTCCCACTTCCCGGAAACAAGCCGACAGATCAAAGGATAAGGTGTCCAGATTTTTCTCTCTTCTGCGTTCCGTTCCCAGCTCTTTCGCCCTGGTCTCAATCTGTGCTTTCTGCTGTTCAAACCGCTTCTGCCAGACTTCACTTTGCAGGGATTCTCCCCGTCTTTCCGCCTCCAGTGCTTCCGCATACTCCCGGTTCTCCGGAATCGCCTCCACATGGTACGCAACCGGATGCTCCGGTATTCCACGCTCCCGCAGCACGCTTTGGATTGTCTTTTGATCAAAAATGCCCTGATCACGTCTTGTTTCCAGAGCATCCACCAGTTCCTCTGCTCTGGCCTGCCCCTGCTGTACCTTTTCCTGCAATTCCTTCATTTCCCGGAAATAAGAGGATTCCTTTACCTTTTCCAGCAGTGTTTCCTTCGACTGCGGATATCCCAGCAGAAAAGCTCTGGTGACATTGCCGTAGCCTTCCCGGAGTGCGATCCCGGATGTCCTGCTGTCCAATGCCTGCCGGTATCTCTTGCTCTCTCCCCGTCCCAGATAGGTATCTAACGGAAGTACGGAATCTTCCTCCGTAGGATCCCCCTGCGTATACACCATACCGGCAATATCTTCCACCGTCTGTCCGATCGGCATGGGCAGTCCTCCCGGCAGTGGTTCTGCTTTCAGCATTTCCCGCTGGATATATTGGTTTCTTTCCACTTCTTCCGTACCGGATGCCGCACTGATCTGGTTCAGCAGAAGAATCTCTGCCAGTTCCTCCTCCGTAAATGCCTCTCCTCTTTCCAATTTTTCCCTATACTCCGGTACCATCCGGCCGGCATCATGGAAAAAGGCGACCTTGCTCCGGACAATCTGCATATCTTCCATATCCCGATCTGTCAGGACTGACGGATCTCTTATCTCAGGATGCTTTTCCAGGAAGTCCAGCCCCAGCTGTACCAGCCGGATTCCGGCATAATCGCCTCTCTTGATCGCAATCTGTCTGCCAAGGCTTTTGTCCAGTGTCAGAATATTTTTCAGACCTTCGCTGAACAGCTTTCCGGCCTCTGCCAGATTCCCCTGTTCCATCTGTCCGGTCAGTTCGTTAAATTTTTTTCTTGCCCTCAGGTAGCCTTCACTGATTCCCTTTTGTCTGTTAAAGTCATCGTCTCCCAGACTGTTGCACTGCATCATGGCCACCTGCACCAGAATTTTGTTCAGCCGGGGATCGTCCGTATGATTGTTGGAGCTGGAGCCGGAGCTCGTCACTCCTTCCAGGCACTCATCGCTGCAGCTGAACATGGCCAGCAATTCCATGGTATCCTGCTCTGTGTAACCCTTCGGAACCCGGCAGCTCTCGTCTGTCAGTTCCTTCGCCAGATACATTTTCTCCGGGAAATTCCCCCGGGGAGAAAAATAATCCCTGATCCTCTGCTCCGCAAAAGGGATCTCCTCCTGTATATTTGCCAATACAAATCTGTCTAATACCATATCCTTTTCCTCTTCCACCCCTGTCAGGGATATTTATTTCTGCAGCTTTTTCATATCCAGAAGAAGCATCGTAATATCGTCAAACTGTGGTGCCTCTCCCACGAATCCGTCGATGTCTTCTTTTAATCCGTGCAGCATCTCCACCACATCATAGTGTCCGTGTTCCTTCAGATAGTTCTGAAGTCTGTCCTCTCCATAGAGCTGATTGGCTGCATTCGTAGCCTCCGTGACACCATCGGTATAGAGGAAAAGTCTGTCTCCCGGATTCATCGGGATCTCATGCTGCGTATACTTTGTCATCTCCATCCCCGCCAACACCAGCGCCGGTTTACAGCGGAGATACGCAAAGTCACCATCCGCCTTCTTTAATAACGGGGGATTGTGCCCCGCATTGACGTAAGTCATGGTGCCCTTCTCCAGATCTACAAGTCCCATCCAGGCCGTGACAAACAGATCCGCATCATTTCCTTCACATAACAGGTTGTTTACCTTCTCGAAAACTTCCGCCGGTTCCAGTCCCATCTGCACATGATTTTTCAATAATACCTTGGCAATGACCATGAACAGGGCTGCCGGCACTCCCTTGCCGGAGACATCCGCCACGACCACAGCAAGTTTTCTGTCATTTATCATGTAATAATCATAGAAGTCACCGCCGACCTCCTTGGCCGGTGTCATAGTCGCATAAATATCAAATTCATCATGCTCCGGAAATGCCGGGAAAATACAGGGCAGCATATGGGCCTGAATATCGGAAGCCAGCGTCAGTTCCGCATTGATCCGTTCCTTTTCCCGGGTTACGTTCTGCAGATTGGCCACATAGGTCTCCAGATCTCTGACCATGGCAATATAGGATCTGGCCAGCTCTCCCACCTCTGTAGTGTCTTTTGCATATTGTTCACAGGCACGGATCATCTCCGTGCGCTGTTCCTCCGTGCTGTGGCCGGCATAATAATTTCCGGCAATATGTGCCAGCTGCTCCACGGGGTTGGCGATTTTTTTCTCCGTGAACCACATGAAGCCGATGGACAGCATAAAATATACATTCAATGCCAATGTCTGGAAGAGGAACATCTTCCCCAGCAGTCCCACGTTGCTGCCGGACTGATCCATATGATCTGTCAGATACACGATTCCGCACACGAGAATGCTGATCATGACCCCTGTTATGATCGTATTGAGGATCATCCTTTCATTCAGGGAGAACTTCAGGATCCGGTCATGCTTGTCATTCTGCAGATTCGAAAGGTATCTCTGCAACAGATTACCGAAAATCAGCAGCGGCGCACCGAACAGAAGTCCGGAGTCAAAGCTGTTGATCAGCAGATAGAGATTATCCATGGATAAAAAGGAGGTCACATCATAAGCGTAATTGAGAATTCCCGTGCATACTACGATCAGAACAGCATCTGTCAGAAGCACCAGACAAAACTTCAGGATTTTGGAGACGCTGTCCAGACAATATTCCTTCCCATTCCGCTCTTTATTCAGCTTTTTCCACAGATAATAAGGCACCATGGCATACATCAGCTGCTGTAGGCAGCTGATGCAGGCATAGGAAATTTCATAACCGCTGATCAGATCACAGATAAAATTACCTGTGGCACACCCGAATGCTGCCGGCCACCCGAAGATCATGCCCAGCACCGGTGTCAGTGCGGTGCTGGGGCGCATATCCGTCAGTTCCGTGGCAGTAATCCAAAGCTTAAAAGGCATTGTCAGAAGAATGAACAGCACCACGTTCAATAAAAACAATCCCACTGCTGAATTGTATTTGTTTACTTTTACTTTCATCAAAATAACCGTATCTTTCCGTGACCCACAGCCCGGAAGCTGTCATCACTTGTGTTTTACTGAAGTTTCATGTTTTTTTGCTTCTGTACCGTTTTCTGCGCGGGAGCCTGCTGATTTTCCTCTGCCCGGATCATATTTTGAATGACTTCATTTTTGCCCATTTCTCCAATGGTTTTGGAATCGCAGATGACCTTCGCCTTATAGCCGGGGGTGTAATTTCCCATCCGGAAAACCATCTTTGCGGCAGCAGAACGTTCAAAATAGTCCACTACTGCTTTTACATCCTGTTTGTCCTTCATAAGTCCGTGGAAGATTTCTTTATCTCCCTGTTCCTTACGCTGCATGAGATTCCCCAGGGTGTCACTGGCAACGATCACTCCGGCCATCTTCGGATCGATCAACAGCACGCCTCCCCTGTTCACCAGATTCTGACGTATTTTTGCTGCCCGGCGCCCGATCTCGCCGACGGTTAAAATTTTCTGAATCTCCGGGTTCCCGGCAATTTCTTTCACCGGATCCGCTTTACTGGCGGAAGCTGTTGCCTGAAATCCTTCCAGGACACCACACCAGCCGATCATCGCCGGGGTCATTCCCTTCTGGGCAGAAATCTTCCGGCACAGAAGCTCCCTCGTACGATTCATGCCTTCTTCTCTTTTTGCCATATCTTCCGAAGGAAGTTCTGCATTCAGCTTCTCCAGCTTTTCACGAAGCTGCAGTATGCTCTGGCGGTTTTTACCTTTTTCCGCAATCACCTTGTCCATAAGCTGCATATCTTCTGTATTGCCGGTCTCTTTTGCCTTCTCCATATAAATGCCCAGGCGGATATACCCGTTCTGCAGGTTCAGCTGTCTGGCAGCTGCATTCTCTTTGCCATTGTCCACACCGATCCGGAAAATATTGTCCGCTTTTTCTTTTGTAATGGACGGTCCCTGTCTGCACAGTGTCTCTTTGAGATTACGGATGGCATTCAGCCTTTCCTGTCCATAATGCTTACCGATCTGTGCATTTTTCTTCTTTTCCAGATAGGCATCTGCATTCCGGTATACCTTATCCATTGCCCGGTTGAACTCCGCAGGATTTTCCGTCTGATCCATCTGCTTCAGGGCATCCTTCAGTCCCGCCTTCACGGCCTTGTATTCTGTAGAGCTGTGCAGGAAAAAGGGATCATGGCTGTCCAGTTCCTCATATAGATTCTTAAGACGTTCTCTATACATTTCCCGGTCTTCCGCTTCCACATCTGCACTCCAGTCATATTCCGGTGCTTCCTCTTTCTCCCCGGACTGTCCGGCCTGCGGTGCTTCTGCAGCGGGTGCCTCCGCCCCCGACTGCCCTGCCCCCAGCTGCTTTGCTTCCGGCTGTTCTTCCCGGATCTGTTCTGCCTGTTCCCGGGCTGCTTTTTCCGCTTCCTCTGCCTGGCGCAGCATCTCCGCCGCTGTTTTTTCCTGTTCGATCAGGGATTCCACTTCTTCCCCAATCTTTTTTTCCAGTCCCGCAGGATCCTTTTCTCCGAAGCTGGCCGCATATTCCATCAGCTGCTTCTGTCCCTCTTTGGTCTCTGCGATCTTCTCCATCTGATTCTTGATTCTGGAGGATGCGGTATCCGTAATAATATTCAGTTCTTTGGCAGTCTGCGCATCCGCAGGGTATTCCCCGATCTTCTTGCCGAGGTATTTCTCTCCCTCCGCCTTCAGCACATAGGTTGCCTGGCAATTCACTAACAGATCGTTCGAACGTTCAAAGATTCCCGCAAAATTTTTCTTCTCTACCGGTCTTCCTGCCTGTATGTTCTGCTCCGCAAGTACAAATACCTTGGCGATATTGATCTGGTTCAGGGTTTCCTGATATTTTTCGGCACCTCCCTGTTCCTCCAGAAAGGTACTCCAGCTCTCCTTCGGTACCAGTGCATTCAGCTGGTGGCTGTCCACCATAAGGGTCTGGAATCTTTTCAGGTATCCTGCCATTTCCGAAGCCTTTTCCGGATCCCTGTAATCGACCTTCGGCACCTCCGTATCCAACAGTTTCCGGTTCAGCGCAGCGATCACCTGTCCGAAGGCTTTCACATTTTCTGCCGTTACCTCTTCCGTATCTGCGGGGATCGGATGATTTCTGAAAAATTCATAGGCCCTTCTTCCGGTCTCCTTCTGCAGTTCTCTGTCTGTGAACAGCTTTTCTATCGAAATGTTCTGTCCGTTTTTCTCTGCCTCATAAACACCATAAGCGAGGAACAGATTTCCCAGGGTAGTCGTCCTTTGCAGCTGTGATGTCCTGCCGTCCCGGAAGGTCTTCTGCAGGCTTTCCGTATAATTCTCTGCCGTCATTCCGGGAATTCCTTCCAGCCAGGAGCTTTCCATAGTCTGATCCTTCGGTGGCAGGATCGGCTTGTCCTCTGCAGCCATCCTGATATTTTCTTCTGCCTCACGGAACATCTCCCTGCTGCTTTCGTCCTTTTCCACATCATCGTTCAGCAGCTTTTTATAAGCTTCCGGATTGCCCTTTTTCCGGAATTCCTCAAAGGCCTTCCGGTAACTCTTGCCGGCATCCTCCGGACCATTTACACCTGTGGGATCCTCCAGTACATTATGGATGGTATATCCGATCATGCAATGATTCCTTGCATTCTCTATAGGAGTTGTCCGGTAGGCATCATAATCCGTTCCCATACGGTCTATCAGCAGCTGATGGATCATGGCATCCGCCATATCGGAAATATTCTTTACGTTATTGATCCTCTTAAGATCCAGCATTGCGATCCCATCCGTAAAATTCTTCATGTCTGCGGCAGCTTCCTCACATTCCGTCAGCCAGGGACTCTGGATCACATTCTTCGCGCTTCTGATGACCTGATAGACGTTGGTCACCATGGTGGCGATCGTCTGGTTGTATTTCGCATTTTCCAGTGTACTGTCATCCGAATAGTCTACCGGCTTCATCCGCAGCTGTTCCAGGCCTTTCAGGGATTCCTCCATAATTCCGCGGAACTTCCGTTCCTTTTCCTCCGGAGCTTCCGCACCGTACATGATCTCTTCCAGTTCCTGTCCCACCATCTTTTTGGCTTCCCGGACATCCCCGCCATCACGCAGCAGCTCCTCCATCGTATACCCCCGGCCCAGCAATACTGAATTGCACAGGTTCACAGCATCCGTCGGCCGGGCGGACAGTTCATTGACATAGCTTTGTCTCTTTTTAAAGCTCCCATCCTCATTCAGCAGTTCTTCCCTGAAATATTTCCCGGTATCCATAAGTCCTTCCGGTCCTGTGTAGCTTTTCAGTTCCCGGTTTAAGCGTAGGATGTTCTGTCTGTGGTTCTCCTTAAAGTCTCTCTCGTAACGCTCTGCAAGCTGTCTCTTCTGCCTGGTGGCAGGACGTATGATTCTGGGTACTGCATAGGGATCATCGGGATTCATAATACTGATAAAGCTGTTATTACCGGCGTTCTGTGCCCGTTCCAGTTCCCGGACCACTTCGAAGATACGGAATTCCTGCACGGAATTTATCCTTTTCCATCCCTTGCTCCGCCACAGATTATGTCCGTCGATGTAGATCCTTCCCAGGGCATCTGCCACCTGGTTCCTGTCGTTTTCATTAAATTTCAATCCTGTAATTTTTTTAATATTCTGATAAGCCTGTGCTAATCTCTCCATTTGTGTTGGCATACTATATCATCCTTTCTGTACTGTCTGCATTTTACGGTAATTCCTCTGTGTCCGCCTATCGATCTGCTGTTATCTGCCTGCGCTCATGTTGCCGGATTGCAGCCGCATCTTTGGTGCGGCGATCTGCTTTCTCCGGGGGGTTGCTTCCAGCTGTGTCTTACGTTTTTCCATCGATGCTTTCCGCTCTCCCACAAGCCTGCCGAAGCCCTTCGTCGGATTGGGACTCTCCAGTGCTTTCTGAAGCTCCTTGTTGGAAAAAGTTGTCAAAATGCGTTCATCTCCCATGCGGCTCTTTAATTTCTCCGTCAGCTTCTGTTCCATCCGCTCACGGCTCTCCGATCTGCCCAGATACTTCTGGAATTCGGTAGGTTGCTGCACCTTTCCGGGATTCTCCCTGTTTTGCAGGTAATGGCTGAGCTTGTCAGTCTGTACCGTTTCCATGGCCAGCACCAGCAGTGACAGTTCTCCGGCTTCCGCAAGACCGCCCACATTATCGATCCATTTTCCGGTGCCTGCTGCCGCCTGCCGTAACGTTTCCTTCGCCTGCAGGCCTTTTCCGTACAGCTCCGCTCCGTAAGCCGCACCTCTTGCCAGTGTCTGAAGTTCTTCACTGAAGCCGTATTTTTCAGCGGCAATCTGTGCAAATTCCGGATTATCCCGGAAGACATTCAGAATCTCCCGGCAGCATCTGCCCTGGATCACGGCATCGGCATTCATCAGCTTATTGCTCTCATAGAGTGCTAACGTATTGCGTAATCCGCCCGCCAGCATCCTTGCCATGCCATCCCTGTCATTCTCCTGCAGGATGTTTTCTACTTTCCGGCCGGATGCCTCCAGGGTTTTCTTTGCCTTTTCCGGATTCACGCTTATGCCCCTGGCATAGTCGAATACATTTTCCAGATCTCCGCCGTTATCTGCCATAGCCGCTACGATCAGAGTATTTCTCAACGTGTCCGGACTGATTCCGTCTATGGTCTGCTGCATCTGCTCGATTTCCCTGAGCTGCTGCTTTGCATCCGGCAGGCCTGCCGTCGTCTCTGTCCGGTCCTTTTTCGGTGTCCGCTTCTCCACCGGTGCAGCATATTCCTCTCTCTGTGGCTGCTGTCTCCGGTATCCGGTCATACGGTTTTCCTTCTGTACAGGAGACTGTTGCACCTCTTTTGTCTGTAGCATCACCTGCATCTGCTCCCGCATAAGATCCATCTGCTCCCGCATCGTTTTCACCTGCTCCTGCAGAGATTTTACCTGCTCCTGCAGTGATGCACCTTTTTCCGCTGCCGGCTCTTCCACCCCAGGAGCTGCTTTCTCCGGTTCCGGTGCAGTCATTTTTCTCCCAGGCTCCGCCTTCAATGCTTCCGGTGCTGTCTTCGCAGTCTCCGCGGTTCTCTCAGTCGCTTTTTCCTGTCTTTCCCCCGGCTCTTTTTTCTCCTGCGACAGGAAAATCTTCTTCAGGCTCTCATACCGGCTCATGGTATTGGTATTGGCACGGTACCGTTCCATAGCCCGGTTATATTTGTTCATCCGCTTTTTAAAAAAACCGAACCACTGATTCAGCTTCCGCACGAATATATTAGGCTTCACCGGAAGCTTCTGGGCATTATAGGAATCCATCCTCTTCTGGAATACTCCGAAGAGACTGTTCAGCACCCGGATGAAAATATTCGGCCTTTTCATGGAACCCATGGCCCTCGGCGGCTGTACTTTGTCTAACGGTTCACTTGCGGTGTATTTCCCACCCTCTTTTCTCTGAAGCTGTGAGGGTGCCTGTTCTCCCTCCTTCCGGAAGAAAATGTTACCGCTGTGGATTCCTTCGATCAGGTTCCGCAAAAAGGCTTTTCTGTCCGCTCCGCGTTCCAGTGGCAGCGCCTGTTCTCCCCGGATCTGCTGCAATTGTGATAAATCCTCATCCTTCTCAAGATCCAGGTCCTGCTCCCGCATAAATTCCCGCAGATTATTATATTCTTTTTCGATCTCCTGATCGGAGCGGTTAAATTCCGGCTGATTATTGCCGGTAATGATTTCCTCTTCCCACGCCATATTTTCACCTCTTCTATATCAAAAAATAAGAGCATACCCTTTGAATTATGGTACACTCTCATTTTAGCTTTTTAACAGGGACAAATAGTGGACAAATGTTCCTTATTCTTCCATTTTTTTCGAGATTGTCAAAATATTTTTGCCGTCTTCATAGGAATAGCTGACAGAATCCATACTTTTTTTCACCATAAGGATTCCCAGACCACCTTCCCGTTCGATCAGAGCATCCCGTGTTGTATCCGCATCTTCTTTCTCCAGAGGGTTGAACGGTTTCCCCTGATCCATAAACCGGATCACTACTTCCAGTGGGGTCTTTCTCACCTCACAGCATACAGTAGCCTCACCGGATTCCGGATAATACGCGTAGCTTGCTATATTCACAAAGATCTCTTCCACGGCAATCTCTATCTGCATCATGGCTTTCACGGGACAGGCACAGGCTTCCAGATGCTCCGCCACAAAATCCTGTACGGTTTCCAGTTGGTCTATACCGGCCGGTACTGTAATACGATCCATATGCCGCCTCCTATTCGTATTCCGCCCAGCTGTACTGGGACATATATTCCTGATCCGGATTTTCTCTCCGGTCCGGATCATTATAATAATCGCAATTACATCTCGCCGGATTGCAGGCAATATTACCCCGTTTGCGTAGGATAATGTCTCCAACGCCGTTTGCTTCCAGATCCTGTACCATGGATGTCAGAATCTTCTTCAGATAATTCATCTGTTGTTCATCATAAGGCATATCCTCAAACAGGACTGCAGCGATCTCTCTGGTCGTACAGCTGGCTCCGGCCCGGTGGATAATATAGGCCAGTGCTTCCTTGGACTTATTTCTCCGGAAATGGATCGGCAGTCCCTGTCTGTCGAAAATCTCAAAATTACCATAACACTGGATCCGACACTTGTATTCTTCCTCTGCCTCCACGTGATAACGCAGATCCTTCAGTTCTTTTTCAATTTTCCTGGCAGTGACCGGCTTCATCAGGTAACCGCTGGCATGAAGGTTCATGGCCTCCACCGCATGGTTATCATAGGCTGTGATAAAAATGATATTCACTCCCGGACGGATCTTCTGCAGCTTCTCCGCAAAAGTCAGACCGCTCATCTGAGGCATCTGGATATCCGAAAATACAGCATCAAACACTCCTTTTTTAGCTTCCTCCAGACAGTCCACCGGATTCGTGAATCCCAGTACCTCTGCCGTAGGGCAGGCCTCTTCGATGGCCTCTACCAACATCTCCAGTGCCAATGTTTCGTCATCTACCGCCAAAATTTTCATATCTATTCTCCTGCCCCATTCAACATACTATCCCATGATCTGAATGTATCGCCTTCTTCGTCCCCGGCCTCACACCTGCCGGCATACACCTCTTTCACCTGAAGTGTCCCCTCTGCCGTTACCGCGATCGTAAAGGTATAACTGATGTCTTCTGTCCTGTTGTAGAGGATTACCGTGCCTTCCGCTTCCTGTGGTTCTTTTGCCAGGATTTCTACGGAACATACTCCGTCAAGTCTCATCGCGGATCCGGCCGTCACATTTCCTTCCGCCCGGTATTCCCAGTTATCGTCCGTCACCTGCAGCAGACGGATTTCCAATGCATCCTCACTGCTTTCCGTATAAGGTATATAATAACAGGGATATGTGTTCTGTGCATCCACCTGTCGGAAGCACACCGGCTCTGTCTCCGTCGCCCCGGTCATTTCCACGGAGAGATCCTCCTGTACTCCCAGAGAAACCTCTATGGTGCATACCGTTTCCGCTACCGGCTCTGTCCGCCGGCAGGATAACATCAGTTGTGTACCTCCCATCTGTGTGCCACGGATGGTACATTTTACTTTATTTCCTGTTGTTTTCAGATCATATTCGATATTTTCCTCTGCATCCTCCGAAAGCTCCGCACTCCAGACAGCATCCGGTACCGCGGAAGAATCAATGGTAAGCACCAGTTCTCCGGAATCTTTCTGCTCGTAGCTGTACGGGCAGATTCCATCCTGTTGTCCCTGTTTTCCTCCAAAGATCACCGACAGCACGAACACAACTGCCGCTAGCGCCAGAATGACGGCAGCCGTCACGATCCATACCTTTTTATCGGTCCCGGTCATTATTTTTTTCCATTCTTCCCATTGTTCCTTCATATTCTGTCCTCTTTACCTGCGAAATCCCCGGTATCAGCCGGCATTTCCATCAGACACCGCAGGTACCGGTGTCTGTGTCGGAGCCGGCGTCGGCGTCGCATCCGTTTTTGTAAATTTAACAGTCTGGTTCAGATCCTTATTTTCTTTTGCATAGATCGTAAGACGATAGGTACCTGCATCCAGTTTTGCCGTATCTATGATCATATAATTGCTGCCGTCAATACTGATTCCGTATTCCGACTTCTGTGGGATTTCTGCCGCTGCGGTTCCTGCGGTGTCCACTCGCTCCAGACGATAGGCAAATCCCTGATCGCTTCCCGTCAGCTGCGGCAAAATACGGAGCGTCTGCTGATTGTCTGCCAACAGGCTGATCTCACCGTTCATGGTATCATATATCTGTGAGTAATCCTGCGCACCGGCATTTTTCACCGCTACCGTAGCAGCCAGAACCACATTGGAAAGCAGTATCCGGGAGTCCTCCGCGTGGCCCTCATAGAGTCTCTTACCGATCTGCCGGATCGTTGTGTCGGTTCCGAATGCCGTTTTTCTGAGGATAGTGATACTTTCCGGTGTCCATGCAGCCATATTACCTGCATCACTGTCGTAAGGTTCCAGGGTAATGGACTTCAGCGCCTTCACACCCGTCATCATGAATTTCAGAGTTGCTGTACCTCCCGTAGCAAAGCTGCTGCCGTTCAGGCATGCTTTGGTAATATCCTCTATGGTGTAGACAGCAGCCTGGCCGTCCGCCGTCACATAATACAGCTTCATACGGATCGGCGTATTTGTCCCGCTCTCATAATCTCTGGCCGCACCAGCGGTCTGGATTGTCATGGTCACCGGCATTACCATATCTCTGACATTGGAAGTGTCTGTATTCACCACCGGATCCGTCATTGTCATAGTACCGGTATTGCTGCCCTCCTGTACTTCCAGATGTCTCTGTCCGGGGAAGCTGTACCAACCGGTAGGTATCGGATCGACTTCCGTATCTGTCTGCTGCGTCTCCGGCTCCTGATAGGTAGCCACTACCGCACCGGTAATATCTGCCTGTACCTGCCCGGAAGGCACCAGAACGATTCCGGTGATCCTGTCTACGTATTTCTCATGGAATACAATATCCACACTCTGTCCGTTATACAGGTTCATGTACTGCTGATCCGTCAGGAAGATATACGGTGAATTATACTCTGTCTCAGATCCTCTTACATTGCCGGCACCGGAAATATACCTGATTGCCACTGCCACATCACGGTTTTCCGCTACCAGCTGGATATTCTGCGTAGCTCCGCCGAAATCCAGAGTCACCACCTGATACTCCCCGGTGCTCTGTGAGGCTGCGGAGGGACCTGCCTTCACAGCCATATTGGAGCTTCCCGGATCCGCCCCGCCAAAGTAGATATAGTAAGTATCTATGATGACACCGGAACGCACCCGCTGTACCATGGCATAGTCTAACGGCGTATAATACATCTGATCCGCAATGTTTTTGATTACCAGATTGTTCAGCGTGCTCATTTCCTTGACTTCCAGCCCCATAACATAGAACATGTTCTCGCCGGGGTTCTCACTCCTGTTCATCAGGCGTTCTCCGGATTTCACAGCTACACCGCGGACATTGGTATATTCTACCGTTGCCTGCAGGTCATACAGGTTCTTATCTACGGCGTCATCTCTCATATAGAGATAGACATTCAGCATATCTTTGGTGGAAATCGGCTCTCTGGATACCACAGATACCCACTGTGTGCTTTCGGAGTCCATGAGCAGCTTATTTTCTGTCATGTTGACCTTCACACCCTCCTGTCTGGAGTCCTTCGGGCAGACCATGGCGTTGATTTCTTCCGAGTTACTGCATAAGAGCTTCGTCTCTCCGGTATACATGAATTCGTCGTTTTCATTGATGTAGCGGTTGCCCTTCTCTGCAATCTCGGATACAGACAGACTTCCGATCTCCCAGGTCGTTCCGTTGGAGCTGGTGGGATAGAAATCCACCCGGGTCAGCGACTGAATATCCGATACCGGAAGAATGAAACGGTCCATGTGTCCCTCACGGAACATGTAATTGACATCACTGACCGTTCCGCTGTTCTCTCCACCCTCGTTTTTAGGCGGCGTCTTACCGTTATAGTCATACATATACTTCACAATATCGTAGGTAGCGGTTCTGCTCTCCCCGGTGGTGCTCACATATTGCAGTGTCACATCCACGCGGCCCTGATACTGTTCGACCGGGTTGCCGTCCTTATCCTTATAGGTACCTGTGCTTAAGCAGAACAGCAGGTTCGCCACATTGGTGGTATAATCCACTTTAAAGGTCTTTGCCAGCTCTGCTTCGTATTTGCCCTTCTGGCTGCGCAGTCCGCTCTCGGTACCGGGATCCCTGTAATCGGCACCGACCCAGCCCACACTGCTGACCGTCCAGGTCTTACTCATGGATGTATTGCTGTTCTGGATCACACGGATGGAATCAATATTCAGCTTATCATAGGTGTAATCCTCACTATTTTTGGTCTCCGGAATGATCTGTACCGCCGTCACATCTCCATAATTTTCATTGGTTCTGACAGTAAAGGTCTCTGTCTGTCCCGCACGGAAGCCGTCGGATGTGATCTGCTGGTTTGCCAGTACATAACCGCTGCTGCCGTTTTCGAACTGTAAGCGGAAGAAGAACTGGTTACGGCTGCCGCTGTCTCCGTCGGAATATGTGGACTGTGCATCACTGGCCACATTTACTTCCACTGTATAAGTATATTTAGACAGATTTAATCCCAGATTACTGCAGGCCTCTGCGTAGCTGAGAGCATATTTTTTATTGCTCCAGTCGGTCACATCCAGATCCAGAATGCTGTCGGAAGCAAAGGAGAACTCCTTGCTGTTGTTGCTCTCCACCAGCATCTGCATATTGGTAATGCCATATGCCTTGACACCTTCATAGTCTCTCTCATACTTTACATGAGACTGGACGGATCCGGCACCGGAATCCTCAAAGCTTCCTCTTCTGCTGCTCAGACTGTTCAGCGCATAGATATCCATCCCGGCCATCTGCCATTCATCATTGCCGTCCACAGATACCCGGATGCCGGTAAAATAGTCTACATTGGTCAGAGTGATTACAAACCGCAGGGTACCTCCGCTTGCCGCTCCCTGCAAATAGCCGTAATTTGCTGCGGAAGAAGGCCAGTAACCGTAAAATTCATTGACCAGTTCCTTCACATCATAAGCATCCGTCACTCTGGATACTCCGGACAGATCCATATAGCTGAACTCCACTTCCAGATCATCCTGGGTAGCTGCCAGAGAAGTGCCGTCTGTATGTAACTCTATCAGATACTGATTTTCACAGCTTTTCTGCTGTTCAAAGTCGATATCACTTCCGTACCGTCTCATGCTGAGACCGACCTCATTGCCGGTATAGCTGATCACATCGCCCTGTGCAGAAGAAGTTATATGATAATACAGTGGGTCTCCCTGAATATCCGCAAGCAGTTTTCCATCCTCTACCCGCAGTGACGTGTCAGCGATGGAATATCCTTTGGATGCATCTGTCACTTCGGAGATATTATACATTCTGACGCCGGTCAGTGTCAGGGCGTCGGAAGAATTTTTTGCGCGATCCGCTCTCTGGGATGTTCGTCCCAGAGTCTTCATGGTCATTCCCGTTCCCTCCAGCAGATTGTCACCGCCGCAGCTTAAATAGATGGAAGCATTGGACGCATTGCCTCTTTTATCCGTACCGGAATACAGCTCCGCAAAATCCGGCAGCGACACCTTCATGACAATGCTCTCTCCCTGTCCTGCCAGATCTAACAGAGGCGCACTGTCACCGTTATCCACTCCCCGATCCAATGCATAACCGATCACATTACTGATGACCGGAACAGTCACCATACGGCGTTCACCGTAGATATCCCGGTATACGATACGCAGCTTTAAAAGTTCTGCTTCCTGCAATCCCGTCAATCCGGTCTGCCCATCCTGATATTCGGCAGCCAGTGCTTCCAGACCTGCCAGGTAGTCATCCGCAATGTCAAAACGGATCAGATAGTCACTGTCTGTTCTGCTGTCATAAGCCTGATCTGCTGCCGTCATTTTTACCGCAGACTTGTCTGTCTGTCCGAAACAGATCAGCTGGAATTCGGTCCAGTTCAGGGTCCTGACACCGGAGTCGGAGGACAATACCAGTGTTCCGCTAAAGTCGATATATTTGTCGGCGGACACATAGGAAGTTCCCTTATAGCCGTATAGCTGGTTCACTTTATAGACACGCAGTCCCTCGCAGGTCCATTTCCCGTTGTCCTTCGTCAGGAACTGTACGCCGTCAATGGTACTCACCGTGTATTCCGGAGAAAACAGCAGTGTCTTCACCGTGTATTCCGCAAAAACATTATCATTGCTGTAACTGAGTTCATACCCCATGGCGCTTTCGATCCGGCTTCGGATGGCATTCTGTGTTCCCGCCGCAGCTGCTATGGCATCACTCCGGGCAAGTACCTTGTCTGCCATGAGATATTCCGTACGGCCGGTGCCTGTGGTATCCGTATAATCCACAGCGATATATTGCAGCTGGCTGATATCCATGGAAGATGCCCCGGTGGAAAAGCTGAGAGCATACGTGTTCTCCGGCGTCGTCGCCGCCGCTGTCCTTTGTACGGTAAAAAAGGCCAGCACTAATACAGCCGCCAGGGTCAGTACCCCTACGCCCGTAAGCTGCCATTTTCTCTTCCTGTACCATTTCTCTGCTGTGTTTTTCGCTGCAATAGATCTCATTGCCTGTTCCTCCGGTGTATGTTTGTCTCTCTGTCGTCTTATACGAATTTCAATAAACCGGCAAATCCTGTCATTTCAAATACTTCCATTACCATCTTGTTCACGTTTTTCAGTTCCAGACTGCCGCCTTTTTTTGCCATAGCGACATGCAGACGCTTCAGTGCACGCAGTCCCGCACTGGATACATATTCCAGCTTCTCCATATTGAGACTTAAAGTCTGAAATCGCTCTACCATCTGATTGAATACTTCCTCCGCCTCCGGTGTGGTATTGGTATCCAGTCTGCCTTCCATGATCAGCTCGCCGCTGTCTCCGTGATTGATCAGTTTCATATTCATATCTTTTTCCTCCTGCGTAATTTATACTGTGTGCTATGCTGTGTGATAAATATTTTTCTGTATGTATTTAGCCAGGTCTTCCAGCGTGATATCTACGACATCCTCATCGTAAGCATCCATGGTATCGATGGGGGTGATTTCCTCCATCTGGCTTGCCTGCTGCTTCAGCATCTCCATAAAGTCGAAGCCGCCGTCTGCCTCATCATCGCTGCTAAAGAAGTCGTCGTCCTCGTCATTGCCGCCAAAGAAGTCGTCATCCGTATCCTCCGTACCGAACAGAGTATCCATAACCTCTTCGCCGGCTGTATCGTCTTCCGCGGATACATCCGCAGATTCTTCCGTGGAAGCATCCCTGGGTGCTTCCATAGGTTCCTCTTCGGTCTCTTCGGGGATCGGTTCCTTCGTAATCGTTTCTTCTGCGGCCGCTTTTTCGTCAGGCTGTGCGGCACGCACGTTGACCGGTACAGTCAGGTCGATGCCTCTCGCCGCCAGTTCCTTTTCCACCTGCTCGCGGACCGCCCTCTGAATCTCGGACGCCATGGAATCGTAACTGAATTTCTCCAGAATCTGTGTAAGCATCTGTTCCACTGCGGTAGGTTCCATGGATGCTGCCGACTGTTCGCGAACTGGTGTGGATACCGGTGCCGGCGTTGCTGTGACCGCCTCGGTCATTACCGGTGCTGCCGATGTAGTCGGCGCTTCCTCTTCCGATACCTCTTCGAAAGTGATATGCGAAGACTTCGGAGCATCCTGATGCGCCGGCTCCTCCTCGAAGGTTACCATCGACTTCTGCTGTTGTTCCCGGCTTTCCAGCTGTCGGAGCTTTTCTTCCAGTTCCTCTGCCTGTGCCTCTTCTTCGGTCAGTTCCGTGAAGGTAACGTGTTTTTTCTGTTCCTGCGTCTCTGTCGGGATCTCCTCCGTGAAACGGTCCCTGCGATTCTCTTCTGCGATCCCACGGCTGTCACCGACGAAGTTCTCCCAATACTCTGCACCTTCTTCTCCTACGAAATAGCGGCTCTCGAAATCGGCGTTCTGGAACATATCCACCACGTCTTCCGGTACTTCTACCCGGAAGCTGGTACGGCTGGAAGCTCCCATGATGGTAAAGGCCTGTCCTCTGGGGGCAGATGTGATCTGTTCCTGCTCGCTCTCGTTAATGCCTCCGGCCTTTTCATACAGAGTACACAGATCCTGCATATCGTTGGGCGCCAGTGCAAAAATAAGGCTGTACTGGCAGGCGTTAATGATGGCTGTAGACTTCCGGGCAATTTCTTCACTTCCCACAAAGTCTTTGATATTCTGTGTAATGACGATCTGCATACCGTTGTACTTGCGGATACGCTTTGCCAGCTGGAACATAAAATCCAAAGCAATGGGGAATTTCGTATCAATAAATACATGAGCCTCATCAATAGCCACCACAATCTTACGATTGGTATGGTATTTCGTATTATAATCCCGGTTCTTGATGATCTCATTGTCCACATATTTCAGTACCAGCAGCATCTGTGCATTGGCAATGGTACTGTTGCGGTTGGACAACAGACTCTGGAAGTTGAATACGATAAAGTTCTCATCGGTAGTGATCGTAGACGGTCCGTTCCAGATATTGGCGTTCCGTCCTCCGGTGGAGAACTTGGCAATGTAATTCATCAGGATTCTCAAAATTGATCTTACATATTCATTATCTGTCTGCTGGAACTCCTGCAGTATTGCATCGTATAAATCATCGAAAATCGGATAATCCTCCGGCGTCAGTCTCGAGAGATCCGTTTCTCCGGTGATACCGAAATTGGTATACATTCGATCAATCAGACTGTTCAGATATTCCATGGCATCCTTATCACAGTCCGGCAGGATCTGCCTGAAGAATTCCTCCAGGAACTGCAAATGCGTCGCATAGCTTCCGGTATCCTTTCCTTCTCCCGCTCCGTCATCATCCAGTGCGGTGATGATCTGGAAGGGATTGATCCGTCCCTGTGTTGCATTTCCGACATTAATAAACTTACCGTGCAGATTGGCCGCCAGTTCCGTATATTCATTCTCGGGATCCAATATGAAGATCTTACTGTTATCCGCAGCCAGGTTCGTCAGGATATCCTTCGTCGCGTAGGATTTACCGGATCCGGACTTACCGATGATGACCATATTGGAATTGATACGGTTACTGTCTCTGCGGAAGAAATCGATAAATACCGGTACGCCGTCACTGCTGCCCAGCTTCATGCCGCCTTCATCGGATACATACGCAAATACCCAGGGATAGCCGGCTGCCAGAGAGTTGCTGGGGATTCCTCTTCCTTCTTTTGCCATGGGATCCCATCCGCTGATCTGGGAGCCGATAAACGCCTGCATCTGATCGAATTCCATATTATTCAGCCGGAATCCCTGTTCCTGATACAATCTGCGCACCATTTTTTTCATGCCGGTGATGTTGGATCTGTGGGACACGGGTGGCTGTATGATCTTCGGATTATTGCGGGTGGCTGCAATGTCATAGGCGGTGACATAGATATTTGTTTCCAACAGCATTTCGTTATCGCCCTGCAGCGTAGCCAGCAGCTCTCCCAGCGTCTGAATATGATTCTGCAGTTCGATGACCCTGGAATCCACATTGGTGGCCATCAACTGTCCACGCAGCTCCTGCAGAGAGCGGTCCAGATTCCGGACAGCCTTGCCATGTTCCATGGGACGACACTTTACGACTACTTTGGTCGCCGGCATGGACATTACCGTTGCCAGCCAGGCATCATCCACCAGGCTGGGATAACTGACCACCCGCATATTGTGCGTCATAATATGATTAATCTCTACGGTACGGACATTAATATCCACCGTCTGAGGCATTGCCCATGCCGCATACTGTTCCGGCACGATCTTATCTATATCATGCTCGTCAAAATCCAGATCATTGGTATACTTCAGGAAAATGGCCAGTTCCCTGTCATCCAGTCTGGTACATTCCATCTCACCGGCCCGCAGGGTATCCATAGCCGTTCCCAGCTGTACCTCCAGCTGTCTCTTGTCACTCTCATAAATTACAATATAATAAAACGGTGCAATTACTTTGTCCTCATCACACAGCTTCTGCAGTTCCCCGATGCGGTCATAGAGAATTTCCACACGGGCCTGCATCTCCTCTTCCGACAGCATTCCGTTCTCATAAGAGGACTTCAGGTCGTCCAGCTTCCGATATTCCTTCTCCAGATATTTTTCATATAAAAGCGGTCTCTCCAGCTTCACGATATTGGCGGAAAAATCCCCTTTGAGATTTCTAAGCACCCGTCCCAGACCGTTCACAATGGAATTTTCTCTGCGATAGGAACTGAAAAAACGAAATTCCACCGGCGGGATTTCCAATATGGCCCCGTAATATTTGCCGCCGTACTCTATGTATCCGTCTTTGATGGCTGTGAAAGGCATGATTTTCTCGATGTCTTCCCGTTCTACCATTTTTTCTTTGGAATTACTTCTGGCAGCGTTTCTGGCTGCGCTTCTTTTGGCTCTTGCCAGCCAGACCGCATCCTGCTCTTCCTTGGTTGCCTTTTTGTCATGCAGGATCGCATTTTCCCGACGGATCAGTTCTTTCAATGCTTTTTTGTCCAAAACCGGCTCCGCTGTATTCTCTTCGGGGCTGTCATTTTCCCGCGTTATCTTAGCTGCGGTGGGCGGTTTCTTCTTTTTCTTACCCGTCAGTATCTCTACCAGCTGTTCTCTGGAGTTCTCACTGCTCATGGCGATGAGAGTCTCATCATTGTAGACCTTGTCATATCTGCGGGCATAGCTGAAATGCCGGAGAATATGAAGCAAATACAGGTAGTTGGGGACAGTGTCCATACGAACCAACAATCCCACGAACACCAGACCGATTCCCAATACAATATAAAATTTGAAAGGCAGTGTGGAAATCAGTACAAGCAGTACCAGCAGGGCTCCGATGCCCGTGACCAGCATGTCCCACAGGCTTATACCCTTAAAAAGTTCTATCTGTACTTTTGTCTTTCCCGGTATCAGTCTCATACGTTTTGTTCCTTTAACAGTTACTATTTACTATTTTGATCTCTATCGATAACAGGCGGCACTTTGGAAGGTCTCTTGCCGGAACCGCTGAAGCGGAATGCCTCTCCGTTAGGTCCCGGATTGCTCAGAGGATCGTACTTCTGTTTTGCCTTTTTGCCGCCTGCCGCTGCACCGTTGCTGCCGCTGCTTCCGGTACCGGCTGTTCCGTTCTCCGGTGCTTTCTTCACTTCCGCTCCGGTACCGGCTGTTCCGCTCTCCGGCGCTTTCTTCACTTCCGCTCCGGTTCCGGCTCCGGAATTACCGGCAGCCTTGGGAGAAGCAGACGGTTCTTTTGCAGTCTGCGCCGCAGCGGCTTTTACAGGATTGCCACCGGAAGCACCGATATTACCGGCGCCTCCTCCGGATGCTCCCGGATTACTTCCGGGTACCCCCATATCTTTTGTACCCATATCCGGTACCTTGCTGCTCAGATCCTGCATTTCGATGCCTTCGCCGATGCCGCTGTCTATGCTGTCACCGGAGCCTCCGGCACTAACGGAATTCCCTGCTGCACTGCTACCGGGGACACCACTGTCTCTGCCGAACATATTACCGACCTTTTTGGCTGCCCAGCCACCGGCATTTGCCAGTCCCCTGCCGACAGCCATGGCACCCCTGCCGGCAGCCATGGCACCTTTTCCGCCCAGCTTTGCAGCACCAAAACCGGCTTTGGCAGTACCTTTTACCGCATCATATCCCATCTTCACGGCACCCAGTCCGGCAGAAGCCGCACCACCCAGAAATCTGCCGGCGGTTTCCTTCATATCTCCGGCACTGATTGCCTGCATGCCTGCATTGTCTGCCAGAATACCGGTGATCAGTCCCTGTGCCTTTTTCTCGACTTCCAGAGCGCCCATGATCAGGATCAGTTTGCCAAGAATATTTAAGAACACATTGTTGAACAGCACCAGCTTATCGCTGAGCATCACAGGGATCAGCAGCATCATGATACGCATGGAAATGATCGTACCGAATACCCCGAAACTCTGTACCACCATGGCGGTGATCCACTGGCGCAGCTTATTGCCTCCGTCTAACGGTGTGGCTGCGATCAGCGGAGGAGAGATCAGGTATAGCAGGATCATATTGAAGATTCTGGATACGCAGGTGAAAATAATCTCCGCCAGATCCTTGATCATGATCCATCCCACCAGAAACAGGAGAATATAGTCCGTAGCCATACCGATATTGAAGTCCGCACTTACCGTATCAAAATCGTATATACTCTTCTCTCCGGTATAATAAGGACCTCTCAGAGCATCGGAAAAGCTTGCATTTTTATTATAAGCCTCATTATTGGCTGCACGCATGGTGGAGGACAGGAATAATACCCTGTCCAACGGAACCGAGCCATTGCTTGTCAGGGATTTTCTCTCATAAGCGGAGATCGGCACAAAATTGCGATTCGTCTGCATAACCTCCACGGTATGCTCTATCGCCAGTGTCAGATTCTCATTGTAGACATCCAACGGCTGATCCCGGGTCAGATCCGCCGCATATACGATCCGCTGCAATTCCGACTGCCAGCATACCTGACCAATGATATCCTCATCATAATACACATCAAACACGTCCTGATCATACAACCACTGCAGGTCTTCCCTGAAATCATTGAAGCAGCTGTTGATATTATATCTGCTGGTCCAGGACGGGTTCAGCGAATAATTGCCGATGGTACTCAGTACCCTGGCCATGGCCGCATATTCCTCATCTGTATACGTAATCTTCTGCGGTTTTCCCAGATCTTCCGAATTGTTAAATACATACATGACCTGTTGGATCAGTACATTGCTCATATTGAGAAGTGCCGTCATAAATGCACTCATCAGGCAGATCATGAGAATGCTTTTGACACAGTTGCCGATGATCACTCCCAGGGACTGCTGCATCTTGCCTTCCATGTCAAACATTTTTTTGACCACCGCTATAATCGTAAAGGCAAAGCACAGTGCAAATCCGATCATTGCCATTCCCCAGTATACTCTGGTCACGGAGCTGTTGGCAAAAAAGATATTGATCAGATAGTTTTTATCTCCGTCATAGTTGACTTTTACCAGTCCTGCCATGACCTCAAACATATCGTACAGGATGCCGATAATCCAGCAGAATGCCGCTGCGATCCAATACAACAACCGGAATATGGTGTTATTCAATACCCACTGCAGGCCATCCGAGATCCAGCCTGAGACACTGCTTCCCAGGGTGGCACTTGTCGCCTCCTCCACAGCACTCAATGCATCCGAAACTACGGAGCCCGCCATTATGGTAAACTGCATCATCGCATTCACCTGCCTTTCTTATGTTCTTTCTGCAATCTCTGTATCATATTATTTTACCTTATCCGAAGTCTCTTTTTCTCTATCGTCATATACATTACCACACCGAGGATCAGCAAAAGCAATATTCCCACAAATGCGAACCCGCTGCCATCCAGATAGACCATGATCGTAAACTCATACTTCGTATAATTGCCTGCGGCATCGAATACCCAGATCTCATAATCACCGCTGCGGGTCAGTTTTTCCCGGTAATTGTACTGCCTGCCGTCCAATGTCATATAGACGGTGGCTCCCGGCTCCAGATCCGAGATATCCACCGGACCTCTGGCGACACCGTCCTTTACCGCTGCCAGTGCCAGTGTCGGCGGCGTATGATCAATATCCACATCCAGTTCATAGCTCACCCCTGTCCTCTGACATATGTAAGTGATCCGATAGCTTCCCTCTGTCTGCATATCGATTTGAGAAGCTGCAGGCAGTTCTTCTCCATTCCTGCTGGCAGTCGTCACGGTAAATCCGGCAGGCAGCGCATAATGATCTATCATACCGGTCAGAGAAGGGACAATGGTAAATTCCATAATTGTCTGCGGAATGCCTTCATTGTCCGTGTATTGCAATACATAATAACCACTTTCCGTCAGAGAAGTCATATCTGTCTGTTCCAGACGTTCCCCATCCCTGTACATTGTTACCGGCAGGCTGTTTTCCGCTGCCACCGATACAGCTTCCGTCACAATCATGCCATCCATGACTGTCGCTTCCACTCTGCCCTGCTCTGTGATATAGATATAGCGTTGTTTTGCGCTGTCATAAATTACCGAACTGCTGATTGCCGTCTGATCAGCGGTCAGTTCCAGTCCGTAAGTCACGTTGTTATCGCTATAGTCCGACAGTATGGTGTCCGCATCCGCCTGCTCCACTGTATCTGTTCCAAATGCCGCTCCGGGGTGTCCCTCTGTGGATACTCCGGATGCCTGTGCTTCCAGACCCGGAAGCAGAAATACCGCCCAGGCAAGCAGTCCGAGTGCAGCTATTATTTTCGCCTTGTCAAATTCTGTTCTCATATTTTCTTATGCTTCTCCCAGGATAATGCTGTTACGTTTTCCCAGATCATAATATACTTCATCCGCCCGGAACATGTGGCTGCGCAGTTCTTCCGTATCCATCATGCCGAAATGATAGAACGGACATTTATAACTGGGGGTATATTTTGTCTTCAGCGGGTAGTTACCAAACGTAACGATGATGGCATTCCCCGTAGATTCCGCATTGTTCAGCTTCTGTAATTCGGACGGATAGATCAGCGGTCTCACCTGGGTCTGCGTAGATACGCTGATTTCCCCAGCCTTTGCCCCCGTCTGGGAACTGGTGGATGTGGTCCGGACTGTCATATTGCCGCACAGTTCACTGAATTCCTTACACGTACCGATATCGTTGGAGCCGATGAACATTTTCATACCGCAGTTGGATTTTACAATATCCGCTACCTTTTCTCCGTAGACATTATTCAGCTGGCTGTAGCTCTGCACCACCATATTGAACCAGATCTTACGGGAACGTCCTACGGTGATCATCTTGTCAAATTTCTCGATCTTCGGCATATTACCGAATTCATCCAGAATGAAGTATACATTTCTGGGTAATGACAGATCTTCCCTCGCACTGGCCACCTTGATCAGCGCCTTGTACATACACAGGACAAACACCGCTGCCAGACCGTGACGGGTATCTTTCTCGTCAGGAATCTTCATAAACAGTGCTGTGGGCCGCTCCGCAAAAGCTGCCGCATCAATATCCGTCGCACTGGTGAGTCCGCACAGTCCCCTGTCATTAAACATATTCAGCTTGTCAAAAGCAATGGACATATAGCTGGACAGGGTCTGATCCGCCGCAGACAGCACCTGTCTCGACATCGTCACCGCCTGTGACAAAGGGCTGCGCCCTTCGAAGTATTCTTTCAGCGCCTGGAATTCGTTGGCACTGTTGGAAATCGCCTTATTCAGATTGAAGAAGTTGAACTTATCCTTCGTCATCCCCAGTTCCGGATTCTCACTGTCTTCCAGCATGGCCAGACAGGTTGCCATGATAATGGATCTGGCTCCTTTTTCCCAGACCGGATCCTTCTCATTCTCGATTGGGCAAATGACACTGATCAGATCGTTCAGGTCTTCGTACATCTCATCGTAAATTTTCTGTTTTGCCACAGCGACATCATCCTGACAGTGGGTAATGTCCGCATAGGCTTTTCCCTGCCATTCACACCACAATGCACCTTCTTCCGCCGGTCCGTCTACCTGCTTTAAGTCCGGATAATCCTCCATAAGATCCTTGTGCGCCCGGATACCTTTTCCTGCTTCCACATAGTCCTGATACATATCCCAGATGGAATCCAATGGATTCCAGCGACTGGAAGAATAGGTATCACGCAGATCTAACAGCTTCACATCATAGCCCCGTTCCTTCAGGAACCGGGAATGCAGACTGAACAGCTCTCCTTTGGGATCCGTCATAATCATGCTGCTGCCGCAGTTCGTGGCTCCGATCAGCTGAATCATGGGATTGATAAAGGTCGTCGTCTTACCGGAACCGGTAGCACCGATGACCAGGGAGTGTGCTCCCGACATAAAATTGCATTCCAGATGTCCCTTTTTATTCAGTACCGCACGCACCGGAACCCCGTCTTTTTTGACATTCTGTGCATCCGTGTAGTCAAAGGGCGGAAAGTACTTGTCTCTCTCCCTTTCCGTCAGGAAACGGCTGTTTTCCAAAGGACTGTCCTCCACTGCATGGTTACCCTTTCCACCCAGAAGTCCCTTCGTAGCACCTGACACGCTGCCGGAACGGGAGGTTCCCACCCAGAACACTGCCCAGGCAAGTACCATGAAGACCAGTCCAATGACAAAAGTACCGATGCTTCCCAGATATTCCGGATGCCACGCAAAAGGCTCCCCGCCGAGGATCGTTCCGATATTTGCCAGCAGGACTCTGAGAACATATCCCATAAGTTCCGCTCCCACCATCATGAAGATCACGTTGAAGAGAAGCTTTTGAGGACTTGCTTCCTTCAGAAAATCTTTTATTTTTTCCAACATGTATCTTCACCTCCGCTTAGTTCCAGTAATACATTTTGCCGCTTTCCTCGCGGATCGTACCGCCGCTTCCACGATAAATCTGCTGATGCACCGAAGTCTCTCCCCGATTGATCAGCCGGGCTCCGTTCTTCAGATTCAGACTGCCTGCATACATGGGATACAGGCTGCTGCCGGACAGTCCCGGTCCCGACCTTCCATTCGTCAGATTGTTGTAATCATAAACCGTTGCCTTAGAGGCATTCATAAAACCCGAAGGTCTGATCACATATCCCAGCAATGTCATGCCACCTTCTTCCGTGGTCAATGTGGAATTGTCCAGTGTCAGACTCTTCTTCATCAGGAAGATTCCCTGATTCACAATACCGGAACCGTTCGTCAGAGTCAGCGCTTCACTGCTCATAAAACGCCCGCCGCTCATGATCACGATGTCTCCTCCGTCACACTGAATACTGCCGGAGCCGGGATCATAAATCGGCTGCAGGCTGCCGCCATCCATAATGACCAGTGTTCCGCGGTTGACAATCGTTCCCTGATTCAGGAATCTGCTCTGGATAATTGCCGCGCCGCCTTCTTCTATGGTCAGTGTCGCCCCGGCCTGCAGAGCGACCGCACCTTTCTGATTGATCCGGACAGTCTGTCCCTCTCCCACTGTAATATCCCGCTGGATGACCGTGACATCCGTCAGCTTTCCGATGTACATGGAATACTCTTCATAGCCGTCAATATATCCTTTGGTATTGCTGTAAAGTCTTGCCTCATAGTTTGATTTTTGTTCGATCCGGAGCGTCGGATCCTTGGCTCCCGACACATTCACAAACAATGAAACAGTATTCTGATGTCCGTTCCACTTAGGATACACCGACCAGTTGTCCTGCCAGTCTTCGTTCGTCCTTAACGCATTGTTGCTGGCAATGTCCAAATACCCCGTTCGGGACGGATTCAGCGAAATACTGCACATCGGTACTCCGTCATTGTCCTTATCGTTCTGTCCGCTGTATAAAATATATCCGTTCCGGTCCTGTCCCTTTGCATACAGTTCGATAAAGTTCTCATTCGTATAAATATTCGGTGAAATGTCCTCGCATTGTAATGTCAGTTCGGATTGTGAGCCGACACTGCCGTTATCCAGGATCAGATATCCCCTGTTCTCCATATACTTTTCATAGATCTGTCTCTTTTCTCCCGACAGATCACTTTTTTTGTTATAAATATCGTGAAAATCATAATACAGACGCATCGGGGTCCAGGAGGTGCATCCCCGCAGATCATCCGCACTTTTCACCCGGGTCCACTCTGCCAGTACCATTTTCCCCATGACGCTCTCCAGCCTGCGCTGCGCTTCCTGATCTATCGTGGTCTCATCCATTTCAGCGGCCTGTGCCCTGAGGGAATTACGCGGTGCTGCCGCTACGATTCCAAGCATAAACACCATTATTCCGATTAACCATCTGTTTCCTGCCTTCATTTGTGTCCTTCCTGTATTTCTCTCATGCTGCTTCTCATCATCATACGAAAATTTCCAGACGATTCTGTGAAATTTTCGTACAAAATGAGTCATTACAAAAAACACGATTAGCCGGAGACCCGCAAGTCCCCAGCTAATCCCTATGCTCTCATTCTGTTTTGCTTATTGTGCCGCAGGGGTTGCAGTTGCCGCCGGTGCTGCACTGTTAAGATTTACGCTGCCGTTGGTGCTGTTGGTAACCCACTGCTGCAGGGGATCCATAGCCAGGTTCAGTACCACGATCAGTACAAAAATCAACACAAAACCGATGATGGCATTCTTTAAATGTGCTTTTGCTTTCTCTCTGTCCTGGGGTTCTTCCGCCTTTGCGAACTTTACGCCAAGGAGTACGCAGTACAGGGTTCCCGCAGCCGCTACCAGAGCAAGCAGCGGTCTTAAAAAGCTGTTGATCAGAGATACTACCGGATTAACCACACTGCTGAAGTCTGCTGCCTGTGCGGGAATACCGGTTGCCAGGAACATTGCCCCTACCGCCAGAACCGTCATGCAGATGCGGTTTTCATTGCTATTTCGTTTCTTCATATGTTCATCCTCCTAATTAAAATGCTCGTAGCTTTTATAGGTATAGCATAACAGTCCCATGGGGACAAAAAGTGGACAAATGACGTTAATTTTTATTTTTTTATGGAATTTGCCACTTTTTCCAGATTTGTCGTTGCCTTTTGTCTCCGGTGCCCTTCGATTCGTTTGCTCAGGCTCTTTCCCTCCAACACTCCCAGTGTATTCCTGTGGCTTTCCACGAATTTCCTGTTTCCTTTTGCCGCCTGTTCCTTCAGATAATCATCCCCGACAGCCTTCCGGATTTCTTCGCGGAATTCAACCATCCCTTTTTTCCCCAGTCTGCGGAGCAGCGGTGTGGTAAGCAGTTCATTTCTCTGCACGGTAACATTTCTGGTCACCGTGCGTTCTCTGTCGATACAGTCTGTGATCAGAACCGTCAGGACATCTTCCTCACTAAGTTGCGCCTCCGGCTCTGTTTTTGCTTTTTCTGCCGCTGCAGTGCAGATTTCCATGGACTTCTGCCAGATTTTTCCATATTCTATAATACCGCAGATTTCCGGAGCAAGTTTTTTGCTTTCATCCAGATTCAGGGCATTTTTGATTCTCTCTTCCCCCAGCCTTTCCAGTGCCGATGCGCCGACGCCGAATGCTGTTACCGCAGTTTCCGGGTGCATAAGAGTATTCAGGAAGCATCTCAGCCTGTCACCGGTAAGCAGCTGCTCTCCATTTTCCGCACGTTCTTCCAGATCAAAATAGCCCCGGGCCAGTCTCTTTTTTTCTTCGTCATTCAGGATATTGCTGCCTGTCAGCACCTGTTCTGTATAGGTTCTGTTCCGGTACATCTCCATCGGATCACCGGACGGCTGCATACTGTTGATGAATGCCAGAATTGCAGCCTCCGGCTCCGGTCTTGTATCCGTTTTTTCCTTGATACATTTCACCAGATTCTCACAGAATTTGTCCACACGCAAAGCTTCTGCCTGCTTCCGGACTTCTGTTTCCAGGGCCTCATCCAGCTTTTCATCGCCGGCCTTAAGCATTTTCTCCACATCTGTGCTTCCTTCTTCAAAATCGTGAACCTGCTCTTCTTTCTGTTCCATCCGTTCCCTATGGACCGCTTCTTTTACAGACTTCAGTTTTTCCGCATTTTCATGATCCCTTACCGCTGCTTCATAAGCCCTGATCTCTTCCCTGTAGTCCGAAATAAGGAATGCGAAGATTCTCTTCCAGAGAGAAGGCCTCTCCGGCAGTGGCTCACGCTCAATATCTCTGATATACTCCTGTAAGGGGGCAATTCCACATTCCTGTCCCTCATTCCCCATGTCCAGACGGACAGCCATGACTTCGTTTCTCGTCTCCGCACCGGCGGGTGCCTGGAGGAAAATACCGTTCGTCTCTGCCTCCAGGCATCTCTCCTTCAGCTGTTCCAGATCACTTCCGTCCGGCTTCGCCATGAGATATTCTCTGGTGCCGTCCGGACGTAACAGAAAGATGCAGTGAGTTCCATTGGTCAACAGTTCTGTCAACGCATCCTCTGTCTCCAGCAGATCCGTGCACCATTTTTCCTCAGAGCTGTGCAGACAATTACTCAGACGATTCGAAAGGATATCCACCTTAATAGCATTTTTCCTTTCTTTCTTTTCCCGTTCTATCAGGTTGTCTTCCACTTCCATCATCTTCCGGAAACGTTTCTCCCACTGTTCGGAATGGATGTTCTCTCCTCTCCGCTCTGCTTCCAGTGCCTCTGCGTACGCTCTGTTTTCCGGTATTGCCTCAACATGGTAAGTGACCGGATTTTCCTGCAGACCTTCTTTTTCCAGGAGCTCCAAAGTATCCTCTCTGGTAAATACTCCCATGTCCTTCACGGTATTCAGCGCATTTATCAGATCTTTCCCCTCTTTTTGCAGTACCTCCCGGAAATAATCGGATTGCTTCACCTTTTCCAGTAAAAATTCCCTGTTCTCCGGATACTTTGCTGCAACCGCCCGGGTGAAATCCCCATAACCCTGCATTGTCACCGCCTCATTGCATCTTCCCTCCAGAGCCATCTTGTATTTTGTGAGTTCTAACGGTCCCAGAATCTCTTTCAGATAAATATAGCTATTGTCATAGTTGTGGCTTCCACTCATAATATCTATAAACCGTTGTCCGATGGGCATGGGGATTCCTCCCGGCAGCTTTTCCTGTTTCAGATGTTCCGCATAGATTTCTTCTTTTCTCTGGTCACTTTCCCGCTGGGATACTGCAAAGATCTGATTCAGCAATATCACTTCGGCGATTTCATCCTCTGTCAGATTTTCTCCCTTTTGGGTTTTCTCAAAACATACTCGTCCCTTTTCCAGCGCCTCTTTATAAAATGCCATTTTTCCACGGAAGATGGGGATGTCTTCCATGTCTGCATCCTCCAGGATCTGCGGATCCCGCATTTCGGGATGTTTTTCCAGAAAATCCAGTGCCATCTCCGTGATACGATAGCTGGAATAGTCCTCAGGCTTTGCTTGAATTTCTCTCCACATACCTCGTTGGATCAGGAGCATATTCTTAACACCTTCGCTGAACAGTTTTCTGGTCTCTGTCAGATCATTTTGTGCCAGCTGTCCGAACAACTCCGGCAGAAGATCCCTTCCTTTTGCATAAGCCTCACTGATGCCCTTCTGCCTTTTAAAGTCGTCACTGCAGAGGCTGTTGGTCATCAGCATCGTAATCTGTCTCAAGATTTCATTCTTCCGGGGATCCGCCAGCTGATTGGGGGATGAGGAACCGGTGATCCGGGTTCCCTCCATGCATCTGTCGCTGCAGGTAATGGTCGCCAGAAGCGCCCGGCAATCGTCCTCCGTATATCCTTCCGGAACCCGGTAGGTCTTCTCCCGCAGTTCTTCCGCCAGATACATTCCCTTCGGAAAAGTTCCCTGCGGAGAAAAATAATCCTGAATCTTCTGATCCACAAACGGAACTTCTCTTATACATCTCTCAAAGATGGAATTCAATATCATTTTATTCTGTCTCCTTTTTTAGTTCCTGTCTTTAAAGCATGATACAACTCTGCATTCGTCAACAGAGCGTAGGGCATTACATAGAAGGTTTCCAGGATACCCAGCGTGCAGACACCCAGGATATGCCATCCGATAAAGGACAGATCCAATACAAAAGCATTCCATTTCTGTCCCCTCATCATTTCCTTACTCCTTGCAAAAGCTTCCCCGGAACTCATGCCGGGATTTTCTGCAATCAGATAAATCACCATCCGGTATTCATATGCCTTGACAATTCCCGGAACAACCAGAAGCAGTGACCACAAAACAATATATAATCCCTGCAGGAACATGGTTTTGGCAACATTCAGGTAGGAATTCTTAAAGGCAAACAATACATCTCCGCATTTTGCAGTGCCTTCCTTGCAATTCAGAAGCAGCTTCTGTGCACCCACACGGAAGGGGCCGGATACAAATATGGAGAACAGCAGGGATACCAGGAAAATTACTGCACAGGCTCCCAGAATAAGTCCTATCGTTGCCAACACTGTCGAAGCATCCACTCCGTCATAAGTTACCATAACCTGCTGTGCTTCGTCCGATGCATTCCGGCCGCCGGAAGAGCTGCTGCCTGCAGTAAACAGTGCCGTGATCAGAGAAGCAAAAAATGCTTTCCAGTAGTTTGACTTCAGCAGACTCTTTGCGTTTGTTTTTAATTCTTTTCTTGTCCACATAATAGGTTCTCCCTTTCTTTTGTTGATTTTGTTGATTTTGTCAATCTTATTAAAAATGCATTTCTGCACTTTGTTCTTTTGGGATCCGGATTTTGGCAATGGTGCCTCCCTCCGCCGGGTTCTCATACGTCAGTGTGGCATGCACCACATCTGCCAGACGGCTTCTGATGTTCTCCACCCCCACATGGCTCTTTCCATCCTCGGGAATGGAATGTCCGTCATAGCCTACTCCATTATCCTGTACCACAACTTCATAAGCATCCTCCAGTTCTCTGGTAGCGATCCACACCGTCCCGGACTGTCGGATGCCATGCTTGATTGCATTTTCCACCAATGGCTGTACCGTCAGAATCGGTATCAAGAAATCTTCCTCTTCGATATCATACTCTATCCGCAGCTTATCCCCGAACCGGATTTGCTCCAGCACCAGGTAGTTCTCGATGTTTTCCAGTTCCTGTGAGAACAAGATCGGTTCCGGATTCTTCAGCACGTTCATATTGGCTCGGAGGAACTCTGCGAAAGAAATGGTGGCATGTCTGGCCATCTTCGGATTTTTCTCACATAGCTGTGCAATGGCCGTCAGGGAATTGAACAGGAAATGCGGCTGGATCTGGCTCATCATGATCTCCTGCTGCTGTCTGTTCATTTTCCGTTCCTGCTCCAGCAGCTGCTCTGCCATTTCCACACACTCTCTGGACCGGTCCATCTGCCAGGAGAAAAAAATCATCAGCATCGAAATGGCAATGGCAATATTTAACAGGGCAACTCCATATACAAACAGCTGTACCAGCAGTGCCAGCAGCGGTAAAGCCATATAGGACAGCAATGCCGCAAACATCTCATTACTGAAGCATTTTCTGTGATAGATCATCAGATACACCGCCAGCACCATCCCCACAATGGCAATCACCTGGGAAATATAAAAATTGTTTGTACGATGATAGAAATTATTTTCGTCAAAATAATAAAAGAAATCGGTAAATTGACTTACTTCCACCATCACGGCGCCTACTGCGCTGATTGCGTAGATGGCATAACACCACAACCGGATGGGAAAATCCGTCTTGCCATCAATCACATACAATTGATAGGTGGTAAATTCCGCCAATATTCCATAACTGATCAGGTACACTGCAAGATTGCTCATACGTACCATGACCGCACCCAGTTCTCCCGGATATCCGCGGAATCCCCAGGCCAGGGCATCCATGATCATAAGTGCCGCCACAGTCAGCTCCATGAATACGATCATGCGATCCGCCTTGTTGCCTTTTCGTCTTCCCAGATATACCGACAGTGCTGCAATCAGGCAGAAAACGCCACCCCAGATTTCCAGTGATATATGTATAAATGCTATTGCTGACATCTGTCTTCCTCTTCACGATATTGTTTATCCTTATCTCAGAGCCATCTTAGCACGTAAAAGGAGACAACACGGGGACAAAAAACCGGGTGAATTTCCATTTCTCATGAAATTCACCCGGTTTGCTATGTCAGTCTATAGAATTATGTTATATTTTAGTACTGCTTTACCTGCTCTTCGCCGTTCATGACACGCAGAGCCCCCTGTGCCAGTGCTAACAGCTCGTCCTCACCCGGATATACGGTTACGGGAGCGATCCAGCCGCATCTTTCTTTCAGTTTAGCCACAACGTCTTCACCGTATGCAATACCGCCGGTGATGATGATCTGGTCAACCTTACCGTTCAGCACACATGCCATGGCACCGATGTCCTTAGCCACCTGTAACAGGAATGCCTGTTTAACCTCTGCTGCCTTGGCATCGCCTTCGTTGGCACGCCTGGTCACCTCACGCATATCGTTGGTACCCAGATAGGAATTCAGGCCGCCCTTGCCGATCAGCTTTGCGTTGATCTCCTTCTCAGTATATTTTCCGGAAAAGCACATTTTTACCAGTGCCGCACAAGGAATGCCGCCTGCGCGTTCGGGAGAGAATGCACCGTCACCGTCGAAGGCACTGAATACATCTACAACCCTGCCGTCCTCATGTGCGCCAACGGATACACCGCCGCCCATGTGTACAACTACCAGTCTCAGAGACTCATAAGGCTTACCGGCTTCTTTTGCATATCTCTTGGCAACTGCCTTCTGATTCAGTGCATGGAAGATACTGCCTCTGGGAATCTCTTCCAGACCGGAATATCTTGCAATGGGCATCAGTTCATCTACTACAACAGGATCTACAATGTAAGAAGGAACGCCGATCTCATCGCCGATCTCTCTTGCCAGAATACCACCCAGGTTGGAGGCATGCTGACCCTGGACACCGATTTTCAGATCCTCCAGCAGATCATCGGTTACAGCATAAGTACCGCTTGGGATGGGTTTTAACAGACCACCACGTCCTACAATCACGTTGAAGCTCTTCAGGTCACAGTTTTTCTCTGCCAGAAGATCGGTAATGATCTTCTTACGGAAATCCTTCTGTTCGAAAATAGTATTGTATTTGGAAATCTCCTCGGTGGAATGTCTCAGGGTTTCCTCAAATAATAAGGTCTCATCCTCAAATACACCGATCTTGGTGGAGGTGGAACCGGGGTTGATTACCAGACTCTTGATTGCCATTGTATGTTTCCTCCTGTATTCACTCTTATGTTTTGCCGCTTTATCCACTACAGCATCTATCCCTGCCGACAGCAGTTCACTCGCAGCTTCCGCAACGGCATCTATAATGATATCCATAGCTTACTTCTGATTTTTCTTCATCTCTTCTGACACAACTGCTGCCAGTGCCAGAGAATATACCTTGGTCTCGAAGGTATCGGAACGGCTGGTCAGGACCACAGGCACTTTGGTACCGGTCAGGATGCATCCGTTCTTTACTTTTACCATATGTACAATTGCCTTGTATACCAGGTTGCCGGCATGGATATCCGGGAACAACAGGACATCGGCATCGCCCTGGATCTTACGGTCGGTTGCTCCCTTATGTTTGGCAGCTTCGGGATCGATTGCCAGATCCAGAGACAGGGGACCGTCTACGATACAGCCGGGGATCTGACCTTCTTCGCACATCCTGGTCAGTTCTGCCGCATCTACGGTAACGGGCATCTTGGGATTCACAACTTCTACCGCTGCCAGAGGTGCTACCTTTGGCATTGCAACGCCGCAGGCATTACATACGGGAATGGTGTTCTTGATGATCTGCACCTTCTCCTCTAATGTAGGGTATGTCATAAATGCAACATCGGTCAGGAATAATAGTCTGTCAATGCCGGGAATCTCAAATACACATACATGAGACAGGGTTCCGCCGGTGCGAAGACCTACTTCTTTGTTCAGTACGCTCTTTAAGAAATTCTTAGAGTCGATCAGACCCTTCATATACATATCTGCGCGGCCGTCATGTGCCAGCTTTACAGCTTTCAGGGAAGCCTCGATCATATCCGGCTCGTTGATGATCTCATAATCGGTCAGATCCATATTCATTCCTGCTGCGATCTCACGGATCTTCGCCTCATCACCTACCAGAATTGCATCTGCAATGCCCAGTCTCTTGGCTTCATGTACAGCTTCCAGCACGGCACTGTCCTGTGCAACGGAAACAGCAACGGTCTTCTTCCCACATTCTTTTACTTTTGCTACGATGTCATCAAAATTCATTTTCTTCCATTCCTTTCCGCCCCTTCTCAAGGCTTCCAGCAGCCCCAGCCATTCGCAAAATCGTGCGATAAATCGCACTCTCCGCTGCTTTGCAGCTATTTTTGCTCATATCTGTGGCGGTGACTCTATTCGAGTCACCCAGAATCAGTCAACACCGCCCTTGCCATGCAAGCATGGCAAGAGCAGTCTCGTCCGATTCTGCTGCTTTCTGAATAGTCACTCTAATCGTTAAAATAATAACACAGTAATATATAAAAATCAAGTGCATACGCAGATACATACGAAAAAGCCACCTCTAAATGAGGTGGCTGATATCTGCCAGAGTCGGTACGCAGGCGTACAGGCATTTTTTTAAATTTTCATCCGGCTGTGTCTGATCCGGTACCATGACGACTTTGCAGCCGGCACGGTATGCACTTAAGACACCGTTAGGGGAATCCTCCACCGCCAGGCACTCTTCCGGAGCCAGTTCCAACTGTTCACAAGCATAGAGATAGATATCCGGAGAGGGCTTGCCTTCGGCTACCATGGTGGCTGAGATCAGTTTTTCAAAGTAAGGTCTGAGCCCTGTAAGCGTCAGATATTTTTCTGTCCGCTCCAGATCTGTCGCTGTGGCTATGGCTGTGATGATATGTCTCTTTTTCAGATTCTCCAAAAGTTCCACGGCACCGGGCTTGCACTGGATGCCATCCCGCTCCAGCGCTTCTTCCATCAGTTCTTTCCGCTTGTCTCGCACCGCATAATAATCAAAGCCTTCACCGTACCAGGCTTTGAGCAGCCTGGGAGCAAAAGGTCTGCCCAGGCTGCGCATGGTAAGCGCCTGCTCATCCGTCATGGTATAGCCGTAAGCCTCCAGTGCCTTCGGCCAGAAAATGCGGTAATATTTTTCGGTATCGATCAACGTACCGTCCATATCGAATATCACTGCCCGAATCATAACTGTTCCTCTGCGTCTTCCGCCTGTCCGGCACTCTCCGCTGTCTCTGTGCCTTCTGTGGTGTTATTCTCTGAATTGTCGTCGTTCGTGTCTTTTGGATCCTTTGCGGCTTCTCGGTCACGCTTTGCCTGTTTCCGCTTTTTTCTGCGCTTTCCCGCTTTTTTCACCAACAATACGATCAGCAGGATCACCACTGCGCCACCGGCGATACAAAGTATGATCAGCAGCGTATGGCTGCTCTCCGCCTCCACAGTGCGGAAGCTGCCGGGTACTTCCATGGTAAACTGTCGGTAGCTGCCGATCACCGTGGATTCCACTTCTCTGTACTCGCTGCCCTGTTCCACCTGTACTACCGTGTTGTCGGTATCCTCGCAGTAGACACGCAGGGTAAGTTCACCGGTATAATCCGGTGCATTTTCTTCCATGGAATTCGTAAGTGATACGGTGTACGTATCACCATCCACCTGTAGATGCAGTGCCGCATTGGGATAGAAGTTGCCCTCCGCCATGACCAGCGGCTTGTCAGCATCATTTTTCTCCGTGGAAGCAATGGATGCGGTCCATTCCTCATACTCCGCTTCCAGTACCTTATTGCCGGTAATATAACTGAAATCATAATCCGGCCATACACCGTAATAGCCATCCTTCTCCGGTACCTCCGGAATCTGATCCGCGGACAGATAGTCACCGTAACCACACTTAAAGGAAGCCACTTCTACACCGTCCGCCTGGAAAGTGACAGTGAACTGGGAAAATGCTTCCGGCACGCCGTCTTTATTGCAGAATTCCTGATAAGACAACGGGGTTGCACCACCCTGATAACCGATACCATCCACACCGCCGGCACCGCCCTCTACGTAATAGTTGCCATATAAAGTGCCGTCATCACTGACTTTTCCGGCGATGCTGCCCTGACTCTCGCCGGACATATCCAGCTCGTTATAAGCATAACTGTAGAAAATATCACAGCCTTCTCCGGCGATTCCGCCGATATTATTTTTACCGGTGATCCTGCCCATGCTGTAGCAGCTGCGGATCGCATAGCTGTCGGATCCGGCAATGCCTCCTACATAGCTGCCACCGGTGCTCTCTACCGGAGCATAAGATTCGCAGGAAATAACTGCACCATATTCCGCTTTGCCGACGATACCACCCACATAGTCCTTTTTACCGGTCACATCTCCCAGATTACGACTGTCCCGGATAACTGCCTTGACGGTCTGCTCCACATTAAAGCTCTCCGTTCCGGTTAGAGTAACATCATCCTCCGGGTCAAAATCGTATTCCGTCGCCACCTGTCCAACGATACCGCCCACATTAGTGTCCGCCTCTACGATGCCACGGTTCACGCACAATGTGATTTTACCTTTTTGGAAACTGGAGGTGTCATATAATGCTTCTTCGGTTCCCTCCGGCTCTGCCTCGCCATCCTCAGCATCGGGATCTCCGGGGTTCACTTCCCCCTTGCTGGCGGATTCGTCCGAAGTATCCTCCACAGAGATTCCTTCGTATCGGAAGAGATCATCGCGGATCTCGCTGACCAGTTTCCGCAGAACTCTCGCCTGATCCATCAGTTCATCCATATGTGCATTGGTACTGTCTGTCCCTGCCTGAAGCACATCTCCCAGTTGACCTAGTTGGTCAAAAGTTTTGTCGAGACGGTCATTCAGTGTATCCAGATTGTCCTTGATGCCACCACTTCGATCTGCGGAAGCGGTGGTCATGTTATCTAAATGTTTGGACGCATTCTCTCCGAATTTTTTCAGCGCTGCTTTATAACTCTCTGTATCGTCCGGTACTGTGATCGTAATGTTGCCTCCGCTCAGGTCATTACCGCTGAGCGTAACATCATGACTGTTGCCGTTATTTTTATCATCATCCGCCTGCTTGTTCAGTTCATCATTCAGAACCTTTAGGTCGTTGCTGACACCGTTCAGCTCCTGGTTGTAAATATACCACAAGTCATGTGCAGTTCCAGTCAACGAACTTCCCGCACTGTTGGCATCCTTCAGATTTGTACTGATACTTTTGGTAAGAGCAGATGCCTGCCTGCTGTAGTTGCTGACATCCTTCTGGGTCGCATCCAGCATATCCAGGAATTTATCGGTCTCAGTATCCAGCTCTTTTAATTTGTCACTGAGATACTGGATCTCCAGAAACGGTTCCATCTGTCCCACGATACCGCCCACATCTTTTCTGCCCTGCACATAACCTGTATTGGTACAATTCTGCAGATAGCCCTGATGCAGCCTGCCGACGATACCACCGGTATTGTATCCCACATGCCGGTAACCGATGGCTCCGGAATTGGAACAATAATAGATCTTACCGTCAGAGATACCTGCAATACCGCCGGTATCCGTATGAGCAGCCACATTGGAAGTACTGTTGATCTGCTCCAAATTGTCCATGGTAATATCATCCAGTTCATAAGTCACTTCCGTACTGTAGGTATTGATGCTGCCGCTGTTGCTACAGTTATTTAAGATGCCGTGATTGCTACCCACGATACCACCTGCGGAATGATTGCCGATGACATTTGCACTGGATTCACATCTGCGGATCTCGCCGGTCTCTTCATTCACACCCACAATACCACCGACTTCATTATCACCGATGACATTACCGGAAAACTTACAATTCTCAATGCTGCCGTAGTTCACCCCGACGATACCGCCGACCTGATCCTGGCTTCCGGAGGGCGATATTTCTCCGCTCACTGTGAGATTACGTACTTTGGCGTCTTCCTGCACATAACGGAAAAGACCTACCGCAGAACCGTTGCCCGTAAGCTTTACATTGGAGATCGTAAAGCCATTACCATCGAAAATTCCTGCAAATGTAGGAATACTGAATTCACTTTCCATACTCAGAACGATGTCGTTCTGCAGCACTACTTTTATACCTCTGGACCAGCTGTCCAGCACACAATTCTCCGTAAGCCTGCGCAGATCCTCCTCCGTGCTGATTTCTACAATTGCATAATCCTGTTCCTGCGCGGTACTGCTATAACCGCTGCCACCCTTATACTGTTCATAGGTCAGCGTCTCTGCCGCATAAGCGGTAGCCGGTGTCTGCAAAATCAATGTTGCTCCCAGCAGGAAACATAATAATCTCTTACTGTTCATCTTCTGTTCCCTCGCTTTCTGCTGTATTGTCGTTTGCATCGTTTTCATTGTTTTTCGGCATATTTTCTTTGACTGGACTTTCTGTACTTTCCTGCCCAGATGCCTCATCCTCCGGCAGTTCCTGTGCTTCCAGTCTGGGATAGATTTCCTCCGGTTCATCCTGCCGTTCCATGGTCACGGTATCCTTGGGACGTACTACTGCACCCATCTCGCCGTCGATGACACCGACGAAATCACCTTCCAGGATACCATTGACATAACCCTTGATATGACCGTTCATACGGATCCTTCCGGCAGAAGGCAGCGGCTTCGCCAGATCACGTTTTAAGGTAAATGCCGTCTTCTGAATAATAATATCTCCGACCAGCAGCGTCTGCGGCAATGCCAGCAGTACCAGCAAAATAGAAGTCAGAGTACCGCGTCCCAGTGCCAGTCCGATGGCTGCTACCGCTGCGTTACTGGATACAAAACTGATAATGAAACCTGCTGCCACCAACATGGAACCACTGGTAACGATGGTAGGAAATGCCTGGTTCAGCGCCTCGATGGCAGCTTCCTTAATCGGCATGTAAGTCTTCAGATCCATATAACGGCTGGTGATAACGATAGCGTAGTCGATCGTCGCACCCATCTGAATTGCGGATACTACCAGGTATCCCAGGAAATATACATTTTCGTTCAACAGATACGGCAGCGAGAAGTTCATCCAGATACTACCCTGAATCGTTACTACCAGCAGTACCGGTAATCCGGCGGACTGGAAGGTAAACAGCAGGATGATCATAACGAACAATGCTGTCAGTACGGTGATGATGGTATTATCTGTTGCGAAGGAATCGCCCAGATCCTTATCACTGGTGGCATTGCCGACTAACAGAATATCATCTATATTGTAGAACTTCGCCACGGTATTCCGGATCTGATCCAGTGCCGCGGTAGTCTCCTCTCCTTCATAAGGAACGTTCAGTTCCAGGACAAAACGGGAATTATCTTCTCCCAACAGCTGATCTTTTGCAATACAGATCTGTGAGTAAGCATCTGTCAGCGTCTCCTCCAGATCATCATCTAACGTGATGTTGCCGCTCTCCTTCTGATCATAGATAAACAGGAACATATCAATAAACGGTACTTCGTATTCACTCACACCACTGACCAGTGCTCCGTAATTACTCTGGTCCATTGCATATGCAGAATACAGCATATCCGCCACTTCCACATCCAGGTCGATCAGCTCCGCAAACTGTCTGGGATTCAATTTATCCGTCAGCATGTAACCGTCCATGGCTTCGATATTTCCAAGTCCCTGAACAGACTTCACTGCATTCAGCTTCTCCAGTGCTTTCAGGGTCTGCGCTTCCTTTTCATAATCCCCGTTGGGCACAATGACCGCCAGCTGATTCACCATGCCAAATTCCTGATTTACCATGCTGACCGAGAACTTGTTATCACTCATTCTGCTGGACTCCAGCGTGTTGGTATCGTACACGTAATTTGCCTTATTGGACAGGAAAAATGCTGCAATAACGCCAACGATCAGGATGGGCGGTACAATGAAGCGGGTAGCCACACAGAATTTACCGACTGCTGTGATCTTCGGCACAAAGCTTTTATGGTGGGTATTGTCGATTGCCTTGGAAAAGGTAAGTAACAGTCCGGGCATCAGGAAGAATACGGCTACCATACTGAAAATAATGGATTTTGCCAGGATAATACCCATATCATAACCTATTCTGAACTGCATGAACATCATGGCTACCATGCCGGAAATCGTGGTCAGGGAGCTGGAAGATATCTCCGGGATTGCTTTACTCAGTGCCACAATCACGGCTTCTCTGGCATCCTTGTCCTCATGCTCTTCCATAAAACGGTGTGCCAGAATGATGGCATAGTCTACTGCCAGACCTAACTGCAGCACCACCGCAATGGAATTCGTAACGAAGCTGATGGTGCCAAACCAGTAGTTCGTACCCTTGTTCAAAATAGCTGCCACAATGAAAGTGGTCAGATATACGGGAATCTCCGCGTAGGTCGTGGAGGTAAATAACAGTACGGCTACGATAACCACAGCTGCCAGCACCAGAATAAGGATCATATCATTATTCAGGTCATCCGCATCACGTTCCTCCTGACCGATGTCGGAAGAATAATAGACATCATAGTCAGACAGCGCATCCAATACTTCATCTAAATGCTGCTGTGTGGCTTCCGTATCTGCCTCCTCATCAAAAGTGACAGACAATAAAGCCTCCATGTCATGATAATGATCTTCGGTGTCATCGAAATCCAGCATGCTGACACCGTCCATTTCTTCTACCTGATCTGCTAACTTCTGTGCCTCATCAAAGGTCACATTACAGATCAGGATCCGGGCAGAACCATAAGTCGTAAATTCTGAATCCATCAGATCCAGTCCCCTTCTGGTCTCTGTCGTATCCGGCAAATACGTCGTCAGATCGTTGTTGACCTTGACTTTGTTCATGGATAATACGCAAAATACGCACAAGACGATGAAAATCAGATAAAATCCTTTTCGCTTGTCTACGATGAGCGTGGCAAGCTTCATCATAAAGGAGTTATCTTTTTTGTCTTTTTCTGTGTTGTCTGCTGCCATAGTTTCCTCCTGCTGTGTCTCTTTGTACCCTTATTTTATGTATCGTTTTATATGCCTCTAGTTTAAAAGTTTTTTGCCTTTCTGTAAAGCATTACTACAAAGATGAGAAATTGTATTTATGTGATTTAATGAACTTGTGTTGATTTTCTGCCACAAGCAAAATATAATAATGAGAAAGAAAAAGCAAGCTACAGATTGTATGTGTTTGTTTATTTTTAGACACTTTATTTTGAAGTGTTTATTATTTTAGAAAAAATTCAGATTTGCATTAGATATAGGAAATGATTCCTTTTATTTTTATGGAAAGGCTGGTGGATCATCTTATGGAAAAAATGGATCGACGGGTGCGTAAGACCCGCGCCCTTTTATTACAAGGACTGGTAAAAATGATGGAAAACCATGATATTCAGGATATTTCCGTCAAGGAGCTGACGGAGCTGGTGGATATCAACCGCGGAACCTTTTATCTACATTACGATGACATCTACGATATGCTTCATAAAGTGGAAGATGAAATGTTCCAGGAATTCAATGAGATCATGGAGCAGGAACCGGTAGGGGCACAACCTCTGTCCTCCCATGGACCGTTACTGGAGTTCTTCCGCTTCCTGGATCGGCACAGAGATCTGACAAAAGTCATGATCGGTCCTCACGGGGATCTGGCTTTCATCAATCGCCTGAAAGCTCAAATTGAAAAGCGCACCCTCCAGGTTCTGGAGAGTGCGCAGTCCGATGCTAATTATGAATATCTCTGTTCCTTCATCATCACCGGCTGTGTCGGCGTCGTGGAGACCTGGCTGAAAGAAGCCAATCCCCAGTCTTCGGAAGAAATGGCAGAGATTCTGAGTACTATGCTTATGCGTCAACTTACTTTCGCTCCGGAGCCTGCATAGACTGTTCCGATTGTGCCGGCTCCGGCATGCCTACACTTAATGAAGTCACGATCTCGTCATCCAGGAAGAAGGATACCGTATCGCCTACCTGGAGATCCTCCAGAGTAGCGGCTTTTCCGTCGATTGTGATGATTGTATCATCGTTGACTGTGATGGTCATCGTGTCTCCGCTAAGGGTCAGTGTCATGTTGTCCAGCATGTCTTTCTCGGGTTTCTGATTGGCGGAGGCTTCCGGAGCTTCACCGCTGGGGACCTGTCCCTTGTCGTCAGGTGCTTGTCCGTCGGGCTTTTCGCCGTTAGGGGCTTCTCCTGTGGGAGCTTCACCACTGGGTGCCTGACCATTCGGAGCTTCACCGCCTGGAGCACCACCATTGCCGTCAGGTGCCTGTCCTTCAGGCTTTTCACCGGTCGGTGCTTCTCCTGTGGGTGCTTCACCATCCGGAGCCTCCGGCTTCTCTGCCAGTGCAATGGAGATCACATTACCGTCAATGGCTGTGATCTGACCGAGATAGGATTCCACCTTCTCTTCACCGCTCTCTTCACTGCTCTCTGCAGTGCTCTGCTCCGTCGTGCTCTCCGGCGCGATCGTCTCTTTATTTTCCGATGCTTCCGTACTTGCTGTGCTCGCAGATGTCGTTCCTCCGCAAGCTGTAAGTCCGGTCATCACCATGGCTGCTGTCAACACTGCACACATCACTTTTGTATTCACCTGGGGTAAATTCCAAATTTCGGATAAACGGAGCCCCTTTCTCGCGTCAGCGGTGTAAGAGGCTCGCA